>Ga0326728_10001902_pt1 | contig 71513 bp, 60 predicted proteins | sample MB3enrmetagenome_FD_207602 | JGI IMG/M metagenome (GOLD analysis project Ga0326728, IMG submission 207602) | Lab enriched peat soil microbial communities from McLean, Ithaca, NY, United States - MB31MN | ecosystem: Environmental > Terrestrial > Soil > Wetlands > Peat | place: USA: New York...
CATCACCTCCTGTTGCGGCAGCCTCTTCAGTCCGGCGTCGCGGGGGATTGCCACGGAGGTCATCAATGCCCCTCCGCTGCCGATGCTGACGGTGTTCTATCTTTCCACGTCGGTTACCTTCGCCTCCGGACTGTGGTTCTACCTGCGGGGGAGGGGAGGGGCGCTTTTTGCCGCCCTGAGTGCGGTGCAGTTCGTGGTTGCCCTGACGGCCGTCATCTCGGTGATTTCTTTGTACGTCTATCAAATGCCCTCTCACCATTGCCCCTTCTGCATCCTGCAAGGTGAGTATCACTACGTTGGTTATCCGATCTACATTGCCATCCTGGCCGCCGCGACAACCGGCGTGGGGGGCGGCTGGCTGTCGCATTACCGCGGGATCGCAAGCCTGCGGGAGGCATTGCCCGGCTTGCAGCGCAACCTGGCCTTGACGGCGCTTGTCTCGCTTGCCCTGTTGGCTGCAATAAGCGCCGCCTACACCCTTTTGACGAGTTTTACCCTGCGCTGACTCAAGGAAACAAAGTTCGGATATGGGGCGGTACAATGAATAAGCAAATCAGGATGTCGCAGGAGGAAAGTCAATGTCCAAATTGACGGTTGAGCAGATCAAGGCCCGCTTCGACAACGATGTGGAGCGCTTTTCCGATATAACCAAAGGGCATCAGGCTGCCGTGGACTCGACCATCGCCCTTGAGCTTATTTCTTCGGCGGCCCTTGCCGTAACGCCTGATGCCCGAAGCCTGCTCGACGTGGGCTGCGGCGGGGGCAACTGGACGGTCAAGCTTCTACAGAAACGTCCGGGGCTCGACGTCACTCTGCTGGATCTGGCGCCCGCCATGCTGGAGCGTGCCAGGGAACGTGCCCTGGCTGCCGGTGCCGCCACGGTCGCCACCGTGCAAAGCGACATCCGCGATGTTCACCTTGACCGGCAGTTCGACATCATCATCGCATCCGCAGTACTCCACCATCTCAGAGATCCCCACGAGTGGCTGGAGGCGTTCAGGCATTTTTTCGATATTCTCACGCCCGGCGGCTCCTTGTGGATTTACGACCTGCTGGATCACGAACTGCCGGAAGTTGCCAACCTGATGCGAGAAAGCCATGGCCGCCATCTCATCTCCCTTGGCGGCGAAGCCTACCGGGACGAGATCTTCGGCAATATCGAGCGGGAGGACACGCCCCGGCCGCTGACGTTCCAACTCGACCTGCTGCGGGACGTGGGATTCGAACGGGTGGACGTGCTTCACAAGACCAGCCGCTTCGCTGCGTTTGGGGCCGCGAAAGGGAACAGTGCTTAACGGCGGGGACGGCTCAGTGACGGGATATGTGGAGTCCTTCAGTTTTCCCAGGGAATTGAAATCTGTCTGCCGGTGGTTTGAAGGCGTCCGAGATGTTGAGACTTCTCAAGCTGCAACTATTATTTTGGGAACTATAACCCAAAGGAAGGTTGGTTCCGGTTCCCCCCTTTGTCAAAGGGGGAAGACAAGCAGTACCTTTGTTTTGGTTATAGTTCCGATTATTTTTCTCATTGTCATTTTGCACCGTCTGTCCTCCCTCTGAAATACCATGCTGGCTAATCACTTATAATCTGGTACTAATGGTGTGATCGTCATCTCCAGTCTTGGTGGACAAGAGTTATGAACCTCAAAGAAATCATTTTTGGCAAACGACTTCGCTCCGAAGAAGAGGAAAGCGAGCAATTGGGGACCGTTGCGGGTATTCCGGTGCTGGGCTTAGATGCGCTTGCCTCGGCGGCGTATGGGCCAGAGGCGGCTTTAACGGTTCTTATCGCCTTAGGAACGCTTGCGTCTGGATATATTATTCCGATTACCGGAATCATAATTGCCTTACTCATAGCTGTGGCAGTGTCGTATCGGCAGACGATCCCGGCTTACCCGGGTGGCGGTGGTTCATTTACGGTCGCAAAAGAAAACTTGGGACCGGTTGCGGGGCTGTTTGCTGCGAGTGCCCTGTGCATTGATTACGTCCTTAACGTTGCTGTAGCGATTTCCGCCGGAGTGGCGGCGCTTGTGTCGGCCTTTCCCTCTTTGCTGCCATTTACGCTTCCACTCTGCCTGTTGACTCTTATCATCCTGACTATCGTGAACCTTCGCGGCATTCGGACAGCCGGGTTGTTATTCATGTTCCCCACGTACCTGTTCGTTGCATGCCTGGGTATCGTCGTTATTATTGGAGTCGTAAAAACGATCATGGCACATGGTCATCCTGTACCCGTAATTACTCCTCCTCAAATACCAATCTCCGTCACGACCGTTTCCATCTGGTTGCTGGTTCGCGCATTTGCCAGTGGATGTACTGCGTTGACCGGGGTTGAAGCCGTCAGTAACGCCGTCCCTATTTTCCGTCAGCCAACTACGGTTTTGGCAAAACGCACTTTGACGATTATTATTATGCTTCTGGCGATGTTGCTTGCCGGTGTGGCTTTCCTCTCTCACAGCTATGGAATAAGCGCTACTCCACCAGGACAAGCTGGATACCAGAGCATCTTGTCGCAAATAATTGCCGCAGTTACGGGCAGGGGCATTTTTTATTACGTTTCGATAGCCTCGGTTCTCATGGTCTTGGCGCTATCATCCAACACCAGTTTTACCGATTTTCCCCGCGTATGCAGGTTGCTTGCCCTGGATGAATATCTCCCGGCGGAATTTGCCCATCGAGGCCGCAGGCTCGTGTTCACTCAGGGCATTTGTCTTCTGACGGTATTGTCGGGCGTCCTCCTGATTATTTACGGCGGCATAACAGACCGGCTGATTCCCCTCTTTGCAGTCGGGGCTTTTACGGCATTTACCCTATCTCAAGCGGGAATGGTGCTTCACTGGCACCGGTCGGAAGAACCGAATGCGAAGTGCTCTTTGGCGCTTAACGCCATCGGAGTTGTCGCCACTGCCGTTACCTTGGTCATCCTCGCTGTATCCAAGTTTACGGAAGGGGCCTGGATTTCAATTTTGGTGATACCGCCGCTTGTGATGCTGTTTTCACGAATACGACATTACCACCAAGAAATTTACTCGGAAACAATTGAAGTCGTTCCGCTGGACGTGAAAGAGCTTGCTCCTCCCATTATAGTGGTGCCAATGAAGCAACTCAGCAGCATCGCGCGGAAGGGATTAAGGCTGGCTATGGCTCTATCTCCTGATGTCCATGTTGCGCAAGTGGTTGCAGAGGAAATGAATACGGACGACTTGATGCATCAATGGAACAAGCTTGTATCTGAACCAGCCCGGCAAGCAGGAAAACCGGTTCCGCAATTAAGCGTAATCCGCTCTCCGTACCGGGAATTCTTTGGGCCGTTACTGCGATATATTAATAAACTGGCCATGCATCATCCTGACCGTCAGCTGGCCGTGGTAATTCCGGAACTCGTGGAGGTGCAATGGTATAATCTTTTCCTTCGTCACAGGGCAACCCTGCTTAAAACAATGCTGCGATTACAGGGAAACCCTCAAATCGTCATTATAACAACGCCTTGGTATCGAAAAGAAACACACCAAAAAGAGAATGGCTGAAGCATTGCCGTTACGCTCCAATCAGATACGATTATTGAAACGGACTGACAAAAAACGTTTACTTCTCAATTTCCGGCGGTGCCAGGTTGCCTGCCTGCGTATTCATCTCTTTTTCCTCTGAGGCCGCCGGTCCCGGATTCCATCAACGTCCGTCTGCTCAACGTTTGCCGGCACCGGTTGCCTCCCGATCGAAGCTGGGGAGAATCGCCTTGAAAAATGCGTTTTTTATCAGCTCGACAACAATCTGCCAGGAACTTGTCTTCGGGTTTTTCACGGAGCCGGAAATTTTCACCTTGGTGGCTACCTCCTGGTCCGACCTGTTCTCAAGTATAACGGCAATTCCGCTGACCAGCATCTCATACATCTTGTGGGAGAAGCTCCGTCCCTTGTCCTTGTGTTTGTCGTATACCTTCATGTCCTTGAAAAACGGCTTGATATATCCGGTAATTTTGTAGTTTTTGATATGTATCTCCGTGACAAGGGAAAATTCCCCGGCAGAGACATCGAAATTCCCATAAGCGCGCAGCACTTCGTTCATCGCCGTCAACCGGGATTGATCGATCTTGACATACAGGTCCAGATCAGGCCCCGCCTTTTCCGGCCGGAAATTCGCAGATGCCGTTGTGAGGCCGCTTCCCATGAATTTACCCTTCAACCGCAACTGTGCAGGGCCCTGGGAAAATTGATTGGAAAAATTGTTCATCCAGAGGTCGGTATCGGTCAAGAATACGCGGTACGGTTTGCTCCCTGCCTGATTTACCATTCCGAGGTTGCACCCCTCCAGCTTTATGTGATCGGCGCGGATTACAAGGCCGGGCTTGTTGTTGAGTTCCCTGGCTGTTTTTTCCACTTCGTGAACACGTCTTCTTTCAGCGTCGGCAGTACGCTGCGAGTGGATATAGTCGAGGCTCATTCCCTGGATCGTCAGGCTTTCCAGATGGGCGGTTTTCACCTTTGGCGAATACTCGGTTTCGCCGGTGGCCTGGAGAATTCCGCCGCGAATGGAGAGGTTCGAGCGGGCAGCCACCGTTTTCAAAAAATCGGTCGGCACCTTTTCCAGCGTTATGCGCCCCTTTATGCCGGGGTACGGCTGAGAGAGAAAATTCCCGGCGCCATCAATGGTGCAGCGACCGCTGCCGAAGATTGCCGTATCAAGATGAAACGAGGAGGGATAGACCTGGTCCGGCAGTTTGATGTTGCGGATATTGAACGCCTGGAGGTTCAAATGGCTCAGGCTGAGGGGACGTTGCGGGTCCTGGTCGATATAGGTAACGCTGGCGTCATTGATTCGTAACGTGTTTATTTTGAGCGGGTAGATATCCTCCACCGCCCGTTGCCAGCCGCGATCCTTGAGCGGGACCTTGTTGGCCGCTTCAGTTTGCAGCTGCTTCAGGTTGATGTTTATTTTCGGCCGGTCCAGCCTGAATTCGGCGACAAGCCTTCCTGCGAGAATCCCGCTCCAGTGGATACTTGCTCTGATCACCGGGAAAGAGGCGACAGGGGTCTCGGGATGGGCCAACTGAACTACGGTCAGATCCTTCAAGGTCAGGGATAGACCAACCAACTGGACATGCAGGGAGGGGAGACGAACCGAATACCCTTTCAGATCGTGGTTCATCTTCAGTTCCATGTTTCGGCGCAGCGGCCCATCGAGGAAATACGAAGCGATAAATAGAACCACGACAAGAGCTACCGGTACACCGGCACACCAACGAAGTGTTTTGGAGCCCTTTACCTTTGCCGCTATGGATTTCCCACTCTCCGTCATAGCCACTCCACGCAGAAACATGACAATGCTCATGTACTGCCATAAAAGTATTCAGCAACTAATGTGCCAGAGGAAACCCGCGCATACCGAGAGCATATGTATCTTATTATGAGAGGGAAAATGAGAAGACAGGGGGCAGAGAGAGGCGCTCGCATGTGGCGGAATCCGTCAGGTATAACACAACTGTCATATATGACGGATTTGTTGAATACGATGGGTACATGGAGAACGTTTCTTCTATTTCTGAAGTACTGATATAGTCAGGTCCAAAAATAGTGTAGTAAGATACGGGCCAAGCCTGCATGAATCCTCAAGCTCTTTTCGTAACTAATCTTTCTTTGGATGCATCTTCGGCATTTTTATGAGATGGCCTTGCCACCATCTTGCAAACTTCATTTTTAAGGGTACTATTGTGGCAGGCAAGATTTTGGACTATACACCATGAACAATGTAGCTTCGATATTGGATCGGACTTCTTACCAATGAAAATTCTTTCTCCTGACGAGCGCCACGTAAAACTACTTGCGCGGCGCAACAAAAAAATGGCTCTCTCGCCTCACGCCTATATGCGTGGCAATACTATCCAGTATTACGAATGGCTGCACAGTCAGCATGGTCACTCCCTGCCACACGGGCCTGGAATTTGGATTTGTGGCGATTGCCACCTTGGCAACCTTGGCCCGCTGGCAAACGCCGACGGAAAGGTCGATGTCCAAATACGTGACTTTGATCAAACGGTTATTGGTAATCCCGCGCAGGATCTGTTACGGCTTGCCCTGTCGCTGGCCACAGCTGCACGGGACTCGAACCTGCCGGGAATAGTCACCGCGCATATGCTCGAACACCTGATGGAGGGTTATGAACAAGCTCTCGTTACCGGTGAGGAGAAAGTCTCCATACAAAAACCTGATTTGGCCAAGACCGTTATTCACAGCGCACTCAAGCGCACATGGAAAAAACTTGCTAAGGAACGCATTGTCAATACGCAGCCGAAAATTCCGAAGGGAAAGAACTTCTGGTCCCTGTCAAAATCCGAGAAGAATGGCATCAAGCAATTATTTGATAAGCGGGAGATGCTGGAGCTGGTCACCAAACTGAAGTCCCGCGATGATAATGCAAAGATTGAGGTATTGGATGCTGCTTTTTGGGTGAAAGGTTGCAGCTCCTTGGGATTATTACGCTATGCCGTGTTGTTAAGCGTGGGTGGAGACGACTATTGTTTATTTGACATAAAACAAGCCGTTCGTGCAGTTGCTCCTCGCTATCAGCACGTAAGTATGCCACGCGATAACGCAGGCCGTGTGGTCGAAGGTGCCCGCCACATGTCGCCGGCCTTGGGCGATCGCATGATTGCAGAACGTTTTTTGGAACATGACGTGTTCATTCGAGAGCTATTGCCGCAGGACCTCAAGCTGGAGCTCGGTCAAATGAGCTTGGAAGAGGCAATTCATATGTCGAGTTATCTCGCCTATATTGTTGGCTGTGCGCATGCCAGCCAAATGGATGATGGAACCCGCAAAAGCTGGCGCAATGAACTGAAGCGTAACCGAAGCAAGTCGCTCTCCTCGCCTTCATGGCTATGGAACAGTGTCGTGCAACTGATGGCCAGCCACGAAGCAGGCTATTTGGAACATTGTCGTAACTATGCACTACGATTGGACGGCTGCTAAAAGTTCAGCCCCCGGTTTGTTCCACTCTCCATGACAGGTTTCCTCAGCTTCCTGGATAATTCCGGTCATACGGCCATTATTGCCTTGTCCCAAAAACACTTCCTTACATTGCCTCTGAAGAAAACCAGGCTCATCGGCCCGTCTTCTTCAGGAGTTCCCGGCCAAGTGCCCTATTCCTGAGCAGCTTTTGTTTCGCTTTTTTAGTGGCCGTAAGCGTACCGGCGCGTATCCTGCCCAGGGCCTCCTCGCTCATGGACAGGAATTTCCTGTAGTCGCCCTTGTTGAAGGCCTTATCCGCTGCGGCCAGATAGGCCTTGGCGGTTATGAATGAAGAGCTTTTATGAGGAACCGCGAGTTCCTGGTGCGGCGCGGGTTGTTCTCTGACCTGTTCCGGCGGTGGCGGCATCGTTGTCGTTGTTTCTTTTGGCGCTGCCGGCTGTGGGACCGGTTGGGTGGGAGGCGTTAACGGATTGGGATCACCCATCCGATCCGCCGGATTGTAAATATTGGATGCGGGGTTCTCGATCTTGAACATCTCTGCCATTGCAGACGCATTCAGGCAGAGAGCAACAACGATTCCGGCGCCGACTCTTCTCATTGGCATGGTATCCTCACCTCCTTGAACCCCTCTGTCACCCGTTGCCTTTGAGCGGCAGTACTACGAAAATTCAGCAACATGACACTTTTGGATGTCCACTATTGGAGACCGGTCACGTGTTTTATGGCTGTGCATCAAATTCCAGAGCTAGACCCGACGCAGGCGGCCTTATATCCTTAGCTGGGTATGGTCGAACATGAAAGGGCCACCCCCAAGATGCTTACTAAGGCGCTCTCCTGTTACGCGTTCCAAACACTATATTCCACAGTGGCGTTGTAACACCAAAGTTGGTATCGGCGTGGTAGTGGATGTGATGATTGGCGGCCCAGTTTCGAGCAAGAACATAATGAAAACGATGGTGGTGGACGGTGAAATGACTCAGCCCATAGATAACGTTGCTTAGAGTTTGTTTTGGTAGCCTTCACGAACGAGTTGTGAACTCACCTTTTTTTCCTGGTCAGACTCTTAAACACTACGACCACCACCAACAGTACGGCGAGCACCACCCAAAGCCACATCTGTCCGCCAGCCCATCCACCCATCCATCCGACTGTATGGTCCATCATAAAGATTCTCCTTTGGTTGCGCTGCGATCGGCTCCTTTGATTGGCAATCCAGAGTGTGGTGTAATCCCAACGATCCTGTAACCAAGTTCAAAGTAGAATTTCCAAATGGTATACAACAACATTAATTAGCTAATGTAGTTGAGTACGAAGCATTTGCACATGTATGACAGCAAGGTACTGTTGGATCGTTTTCACATGATTGATACGGTTCATTATTTAAAATATCTACACCCCAATAATATCCCAGCTCAGTAGTGTTTGCATCGGCTCCATAACAAATTAAGTCACCCAAGGTACAACTAAGATCATATGTATTTGATCCAGGTGTGGCAGTAAATAGTATATTAGAACCAGGCCATGCATAATTACCTATAGTTTCATCCCAGAAATTAACATAAATATTGTCACCAGGACCATAATTATCAATAATTGTCCACCGCAAAATACCGCTTGTAGTAGTAGCGTTAACTTGCACTGTTATTGACGTAGAGACTGATCCTGCGCTATTGGAAGCTGTTATGGTAAAGGTAGATGATTGCTGAATTGCAGTCGGCGTTCCTGATATGACGCCGGTGGTCTGGTTAAAATCTAATCCGGGTGGAAGCGAATGTAAAACAGCCGTGTCTATCGTCCACGAAGTCACTGTACCAGTTACGTTTGGCACATTGTTTGTTATTTGTGTATTTAAATAATAAGTTGCATTAGGCGTTGAATAAGTCAAGTTTGACGGTGGCGTGCCACTACTGGTGACCGCAATTGATATCGTCGCATTAAATGATCCTGTGGCATTAGTAGCCATGATAGCATAACTTGTTGCCAACTGCACAACAGTTGGCGTCCCTGAGATGACACCAGTTGAGGAGTTTAGCGTCAATCCGGTTGGAAGCGTCGGGGATATCGAGTATGTAATAGGGGTTGTTCCTGATATTGATGTAGGACTAATATTTACTGATGCACCTGAAACAAAAGACTCACTATTATTTTTTGGATAAGTCAAGTTTGACGGTGGTGTGCCGCTACTTGTGGCCGCACTTGGTGTTGAACCATCGCCGCCACTACCGCCACCACACGCTCCCAGAACAAGGCAAAGTAAAAACAGTAGAGCAAATCGCTTCATAGTGGTACCTCCATAATTCATTTATTTGCCGACGACGCCCGAAACAGGCCCGTCTCACGTGTAGATTTCAGGTGCCGGTCCCAGGTTCTCCAGCTTCCGACGATGATAGCGATATGCCTGGTGAAATAGATGGCAACTAATGTGCCAGGGAAGATGCAGGATGCAAGGGTTGTAACTGGTTGATTGTAAAGAAATAAATGTCACTAGCAGGAGCCAGGAGGAGGAAAGCCGTCATTTGCATCCACCATATGCAACATAACCGCCATATTTAACGGATCAAGAGGTACAAGTCTTTGATATCGGAGGGGCCGAGGCTGCCGGTTTTGGCAAAATAATATATCGCATAGGATTGAGCTACTTGAAAAGAACATACAGATACAGAGTAAATCTGTGAAACCGAATGTAGTCGAGCTTCACAAGAAACTATCTTAATTTTTGCTTGAACCCCGAAATATTAAGAGGATATCGATGAAGCTCACGTGCCAAATGAGAAGCTCCGGCACCCTGACGCGCCAAAGCTTCTCAATGTTCAACTGGGCTAATCGGCTCCGTCAGCGCCCCATCGCGGGGAGATTCGGGAACCGTTATAGCGTGAAATTTTGTTCTACTCAGCTCATTATGTCATAATGAAAGTACAGCACATCCAAGCAATTTTTCTTTACGCTGTGGCCGGCATTATATTGCCTTCCTTGTTATTCAAAAGGCGCTTACAGAAGACGGCAAGGCAGAACATGCCGGCGCCCAGCAGAAGCAACGTTCCCGGTTCAGGAACGGGAGTAACTTCAAGAGAAGCGGTAACCTGTGAGGAAACGTCACCACCACTATTATTGATAGTTAATAACTCCGTAAGTGAGAACGGATCTGTAAGTGCAGCGACATTGGCGTCCTGACCGACGTAACCGGGTGCGGTAAGACTTACATCTGAAATCAGGTTTGTTGTAGCAAAGAGAGAAGTGCCGTAATATGTCTTCAGGTCGGCCGTAGCGCCAGCATTTTGGATCGTCAGACCTGTTAATGTGCTGACGCCACCGGAAATGGGCAAGGTTACATTGTAGGGAAAATCAGAAAGTTTAACATAGATAGTCGAGGGAGCGCCCGATTCTTCAAATGAGTTGGTATACAATGATCCACCATTTAATGTGTTTTCACTAGCACTACTGACCTTGACCAGGTCGTATCCGGACACAGTCGTGCTTGAAAAGGAAATGGAGCCTAAATTCGGGTCCAAATCGTTACTGCCATTATCTGTTATTGTTTGCCAGGTAGTCCCGTCAGTTGAAACTTCGAGTGAGAGGGCGTGTGCATTTACGGTCATTGCCGTCATTAACATCGCTCCAGCCAACAATAGTGATTTTCTTAACATGTGTTGCCTCCTTTTAGTCCTTTATCATACGCAATAAGTAATTAGATTCTGTTACACCGCGACCCTCATGTTAGAATGCACTTACCAAGATTGACAGCCGGGACCTTCTGGGTTCTTCACACAGACAGGTGCATGAATAATAGTAATTACAGCTGACAACCTTCAAACCCAAGTTTCATGATCACCCCCTCTTCTTACCATACACGAGCTCTGTACACCTTTACGCGATGGGTGCGAGAAGTGTAGTTACAAGAATAGTACATGGTATTTATCTTTTGAATGAAGCATCTTTGCTCAATCAAATAACCTGATAATGTTCAGCAACTAAAGTGCCAAAGAGCATTTTAGGAAGATGCATGCGTAATAGCCTGATTGTGTGGAGTAAAAGTATAAAGAGAAGGTGGTAATTTAAAGAAAACCGTCAACTGAACCCGTCAAGAATGACATATCTTTCATATATGATGGTATCTCCCTGTATCACTTCGAATATCTACTCATAACCCAATTTTTATGTGAAGTGTTAACCAACACCCATATTGCTTAATTAATGCGGATGAAAATTAAAAGCCCTCAACATGAGTTGAAGGCTTTTAAGTATTTGAGGTTTAGAGAGTATTATTGTTCTAATAACACCAGCTAAAACGTAAAATATCATGTGATTGGAGGAATAATCCGTCAAAATTAACCGCAACATTTAACAGAACTGTTATTTACAACAAATAATCCTGGAACTAGTTTTTTAAAAATTAAATGTTTAAATTTAAAGGTGTGTGAAGTAGAAGCACGCCCCTTTGCCCGTTTTCCCTTCGGCATACACCATCCTGTGATACATTGGGTTATATTTGGCAATCGCAACAACAATCAATCGATTTCTGCGCTGATTTTCATAACGTGGTATACTATTGAAAATAGAGTATTCTGACAGGTACCGGTCTACGGAAACAGGATGGCTCAAACGACAGAACGAGGAGAAAGATACACATGCAAAAAGTTCGAAGCGAAATAGTACGAAACGATGACCGGCAAACGTTCGATACAAAATGCATACTGAATCTTAACGGCATAAAATACCAATGCCGGATGGATAATTTCTCTACCGCCGGCGCATCAATCGAAATAACGGATTCCGATTGCGAGCGCATTAAAATCGGTGAAATGGGCACGTTGACCGTAACCTTGTTAACGAATGCCGACTATCCCTGCAAGGTCGTCAGAATTAATTCAACTCAAATCAGCCTGCAATTCATAGAGGTCGGTCGTCAATAGCGGACGCCAATTGTTTTGTGTTCATGGCTCACCTCTCCATGGCCGGTATCAATAGCATCTACTTGAAGCGGGATTTGGCCGAGTCGATGGCCTCTCCCATGGCGGTCCAGGCCAGCTCGATGCCCGACTTCAAGTCAACCCAGGCGCTTTCTCCTGCCAGCTGAAGTCCCTCAAGCTTCTGCCGAGCGACCGCTTGCTTCGCCTTCAGTGTATCAATCTGCTCGTGGTATTCCTTCGTTATATCTGCCGAGATTTCGCCTGCCTTGGCGATCAGCGTATCGATTTCGGCATTCCACTCCTCCAGTTTTGCCTGCATCTTGCGAACGTACTCATCTTTGCTGCTCATGGATTGTCTCCTTTATAAAAAGTTGTCATAGCAAATAGAGAGAATGCCATCATTTCCCCACGTGGATCGTGGATAGCTGACTTAATATGCCAAATATTTTCAGGAGCCACAAAATTACAGCAATGACCACAATGGCATTCAAAATGGACTTTATGGATCCCGCCATTGGGATGAATCGGTTGATGAGCCCTAGAATAACACCAACTACGATCAGGACCGATATTAATTGAATTAACGGCATGAGCTGATACACCTCCTTATTTTCTGTAACGCTGCTTTCTCAGAAAGCGCAACAATTTTCATATTTTACTCTTATAGAAAGATTTCAACTATCATGCCAAAATTACCTCCACCTACTGAGAGTGCAAAGGTCTGATTGTACATTGGAAAATAATAAAAAGGTGGTTGGTTGAAGGGGAAGCCGTCAAAGGACCCCGTCATTATTAACATAACTGCTATATATGACGGGACTCATTGTACAATCTCTCTTCAAATTACCACGAACTTCAAATTTATCTATGCAATCAGTATGTTGTATTTATAGCATCCTACCGTTCTCTCTGGCTCGTTAGTTGCTTGTGTTATTTTGCGGGTCGATGTGTCCGGTGACAGGAACAAAAGAAAGAGAGGCCGCTATGAATATTTTTGATTGTGCAATCAAGATGGAAGAGGAAGCCGCAATGACTTACAGAAAGCTGGCTGAGAACACCACTGTTCCTGAGCTGAAAAACCTTTTTACATTGCTGGCGGAATCGGAACAGGAACATTACGATGCATTCGTGAAGATGAAGGAGAGTGTTGACCCTCTAAAGGCCAAGTTTAAGGATTTGCAGGAGGCTGCATGCCTTTTCAAACCCCTTCTGGCAAAACGCGATCTTGCGGCCGAACTGCTTGGGCAACCCGACGCATACTTGCACATAGTTAAGGAGGAGGAAAAAGGAGTTCAGTTTTATGATGATTTAGCTGGACAAACGGAGAATGCGGAAATCAGAAAAATTTTGGTCATGATTGCCAATGAGGAGCGGAAGCACCTGAGCATCGTCAAGAACATTTACTCTTTTGTTGAATCGCCAAAAAACTTTCTTGCCTGGGGTGAATTCAGCAATCTCAAAGAATTGTAAAATAGTTGCCTCGAATTGTGGATTTATTCAGGCCGATCCGCTCTATTCTGTCTCACTGTAATTTCACTGTAAAGTTGTAGGTAGACAACCTTTAACGACCTTGGATAAAAAAGCCGGATAGAAAAGTCAGTCAGCATGCTGTAATTGTGATGTAAAATCAATATTTGACACGCTTTTTTAAGTCTGTTAAGATATCACTGCATTACATCGAAATGTCTCTAATCCCGTTTCCCGCTTCATATAACTACAAGGAATCTTTAGAGGTTCCTTTTTTTTGCCCCGACCTTCCCGGAACGTTCACCAAGATTGTCTTAAAGTCTGTTCAGGGCTTTTTCAGGCAGTCCTGGCAAGAGGGATGATTGCTGCCTGATTGCTCTGATGTTGATAGCGTGTTGAATGTGTTATTTAGTTTACATAGGGAAACTAAGGATGAAAGCTATTTAGATCTCATCCAATGTGGAGGTTATAATTGTCAAATCAAGAAAATTTAAGCACTAACAATCTACACATTCTTGAGGTCTGCTGTAAGATAGAGGAAGGCTGCTCACAACTGTATCATTATCTATCGTTATTATTTAAAGATGACCCTAAAGTAAGCGCTCTTTGGGACAAGACTGCTAAGGAAGAAGATAACCACGCAGAGCAGTTTAGATTTGCATGTCGGACGAAAGGCCGCGGTATTGAAATACTTAAAATTGATACACAAAAAGCGGACACTATACTTTCCAGAATTCAGTCAATTTATGATGCTGTTAAGAAAACACCACCAACTATAAAAGATGCATTAGACATTGCAATAAGGTTGGAACAAGGAATGGCAGATTATCATATGTACGCAGTAGCAATATTTAAGGATGAGAATATGGAACAACTTTTTAAGGCAATGATGAGGTACGATAATCAACACATAGAGATGTTGGAAAAAGCTTTAGTTGAACTATCTCATGCATAAATTTATGATAACGTATACTTGGAGACAAAAGGCAGTATTCAGGACACAAAAAAAGATGGATACCATCCCTGTTCCTGCTGCTTAGCAGATATCTTTTAACCGGCAATACTCCGGTTAAATTGACTCAATTATATGTCAGTGGACGATACTTGATTTAAGGTTTCCTTTTTACTAGTAAACTTACTCTTGTATTCATTCGACTGAAATGAGGATTTATATCGTGCTAAATAAAATTGTAATTCGTTATTCCGATGGTAAGGTTATAAAAGGCACAACAGAAGATTTCTTTCCCAACAAAACTTCTTTCCACATGAGAGATAAGGATTCTGGTGAGTATATTGATATTAGTATAGAAGAATTAAAAGCGGTATTTTTTGTTAAGAGTTTTGAAGGTGATAATAGCTACCAGGAGAGAAAACAATTTGAAAGATTTGGTTTAGGGAAAAAAATCAAAGTGTCCTTTAAAGATGGTGAGGAGTTAGTTGGTTATACGCAAGGTTTTTCTAAGGAACGTGTTGGTTTCTTTTTATTCCCTTCAGACCCGGATAGTAATAACGAGAAAGCCTTTGTCATTGCAGCGGCAACTGACGACGTAAGTTTCATAATAGAGTGCCGTTAGCTTTCATAAATGTATCAATTGGTCTGATATCTTCGATCATATGCTTTGAGTGGATGCTATCAAGACTCAGTAATGAGGCATGGTTTTGTTTATTTTGGGCCGGAGACCGATCAGCCGCTTTCAGAGAGTTGGTCATTCGCCCAGTTCGCTGCTCTTTACGATAGTTGCAGCAACTCCAACCTTTTCAAGAGCAAGTGACGCCTCAACAGCATCCCTGATGGTGTTATAATGCCCTGTTGAGAGAACCCAGGAATTTTGGGACGTAACCGCCTTGATTACCTTTACCCCTTCGACACCATGAGCTTCGAGCCGGTCCAACTCTTTTTTCGCTTCATTCTCCGCCACAAATGTTTTTATGGCAACACAGTACAATGCCTCATTTTTAATAATAAACGCCTGTTCGCTCCGATTGACGAGATTATCTCTTTTCTGTAGCGCTGCTTCCCTGTCGCCATAACATCCGACCGCAAGGAGGTACGCTTCGGTATCGTTCCTTCTGCTGGTCATAACCGGTTGATAATGGGCTGAAGAGAGTTTTGCCACTACCGGATCCAGTTGAGCTAAAACCGACGACTCACCCGCAACTAACGCATACGAGGGATGATTCTCCGAGACCGGTATATGCTTCACATCGCGTTTATCGGAGGATGGGGTTGAGAGTGGTACTACCATTACTGTGGGCAGCAATAGTGAGACCGGTTGGGGCACTTCGACATTTGCAACTGCCGAAGTCTTGCCTGACTGGAATGCCGCACGTTTTTTCTGTTCGACGGCCAGGAGTTCCCGCTCCGCCTCCACCTTGGCAACACGTACCTTCTCGGCCTGCTCCGCTGCCAGGCGCTCCAGTTCCGCCTTCTTGGCATTCAGAAGCTCCTGCTCCGCCCGAAGTTTCGCAACACGCTCATTTTCAGCCTGCTGCAGGCTGAGCTGCTCACGGGCAGCCTGCTCCGCCACCAGGCGTTCCTGCTCCGCCTTCACTTTGGCAACACGTTCCTTCTCGGCTTGCTCCGCAGCCAAGCGCTCCAGTTCTGCCTTCTCGACATCCAGGCGCTCCTGTTCCGCCCGCAGTTTCGCAACACGCTCATTTTCAGCCTGCTGTCTGCTGAACTGCTCACGGGCAGCCTGTTCAGCCGCCAAGCGATCCTGTTCCGCCTTTGCCTTGGCAACACGTTCCTTCTCGGCCTGCTCCGCCGACAAGCGCTCCTGTTCCGCCTTCATGGCATCCAGACGTTCCTGCTCCGCCCTCAGTTTTGCAACACGCTCATTTTCAGCCTGCTGTCGGTTGAGCTGCTCACGGGCAGCCTGTTCAGCCACCAAGCGATCCTGCTCCGCCTTTACCTTGGCAACACGTTCTTTCTCGACCTGCTCCGCCGCCAGTCGTTCCTGCTCCAACTGCAGTTTCGCATTACGCTCTTTTTCAGTCTGCTGCCTGCCGAGAAGCTCATGGGCAGTCAGTTCCTCCTTCTTCTCGTCGGCTAAGCGTTCCTGGTCCGCCTGCCGTTTGACATCACGCTCCTTCTCGGCCTGCTGCCGGCCAAGTTGTTCACGGGCAGCCTGTTCCTTTGCCAATTTTTCCTTGGCCACTCGTTCCGAGTCACTACGGTCCATTTCAACCAACATAGCGATGCCACGCTCTTTTTCTGCCTGTTTGGCAGCCGCCTCCTGCGCCAGACGTACCTCTTCAGCCTTATTGACGTTTATCCGTTCCTTTTCGGCCTGTCCTTGCGCAATCAGATCGCCCTCCGGCTTTGCTTGCCTGGCCTGAGTCTGCTCGCCTCCCTTCACCTCATCTGCCGGCAAACGCACGCCCTTGTCGTATTGATCCGTCAGAGCAAGGAGATCAGCCTCTGCCGTGGCGCGTAGCGGATTTTCAGGATACTCCTTGACAAACTGGGACATGGACCGGGCTGCCTCACGATAGTTGCCGTTCTTGAAATAAGAGCGAGCCAGCCAGAAAATAGCCATATCACGCACTTGTGATTCGGGATATTTTTTCAGGAGTTCATTCAGGTCCGCGATTGCTTTTGAATAGTTTTGTTTGTGGTAAGCGTTAAAGCCGGACAAAAAAAATGCCGAATCGTCAGAATCCACGGAAAAGGCTGGTGAAACAATGATTGATGATAGAAATCCCGCAATAAGAATCGATCGAAGCACGCTTGTAAAGCAATATTTAGAAATCACAACAATTAACCTCGTATGACAAATTTGTTGATTGCCCGGAAGGCGCTACCGGCAAGTATTACTCACATATTATTCACGCCATGCGCCTGGCGATGAAGCGATGCAATAGATATTGTCTTCGCAGTAACAGCGGACCTTAATCATTGGTTTGCGGATATGCCGTTCAAGCAATGCGTCTTTGGCGTTGGCCGGGACATTCATAACAACCAGGGAGAACTCATTGTCCGTAATAATTATTGTATAAGTGTATGCCAGGAACGGGGGGAAAGGCCATAATAATTTTTATCATGCCGGCGTGGGTGCGTATTTAAACCGCATGACAAGTCCCCGCATAAAGCAGCCTGGGTTTTGCGTTGACGTTTCCTTTATGCTTTTCCCATTCATTTTGACACCTATTTTATTTCGAATGGACTAAGCTGACAATCAGATGGTTAACCCTCTGATTGTTTTCGGGAAATGCAATGTCGAGAAATAATCTGCCAGAGTGGAATATGCGCAACAAACCACGGGAAAGACGGTGAAATCAGTGAGATCGGCACTTATTTGCGACAACGATCCGGCAATCAGGGCCAGCATAAGGACTGAACTCAAAGGACTTGGCTTTGACTCGGTATCTGAGGCCGGGGATGGCGCGTCGGCCGTGTCGATGGCTTTTGAAGGTCTTCCCGACATTGCTATCCTCGATGCTGAGGGTGGTCTGAATTCCGCCCATGAGCTCATGCAGAAACTGAGGATTCCCGTCATCCTGCTTATGTCGCATTACGATTCTGATGCGTTGAACCAAGTCAGAAAAACCGGAATTACCACAACCCTGGGCAAGCCGTTTCGAGGGCAGGATTTGTTGCCTGCGATAGAGATGGCAATTGCTCTTGCCAAAGAGGTGGAACTTCTCAAAGCAGATGTGGGAGAACTGAATAAAACCATCGAGAACCAGGCGATCATCTATAAAGCCAAGAAAGTCCTCCTGCGGTCCGGGGGGCTATCCGAGTCTGAAGCGTACAGAAAGATCCAGAAACTGGCAATGGATACGAAAAAGAGCATGCGTCAAATTGCCGAGTCAATCCTCATCACCGACAGGAGTGGAAAAAGGGAAATTCACCCATAATCGCCGTGCAAACGGGAGGACCAAAATGAAACAAGTGGATGGTATAATCTTTACGAAAGATCTGGAAAAGCTGTCGCAGGCTCTCGAAGCAAAGGGGTTTGTCGTATATGAAGTCGTGTATAACGGCAGCAGGGCGCTAAATTCCGGCATTCTCAAAGGTGTTGCCTATATTTACAGCCAGATAAGCAGAGTAATGATTAAGATCGTCATAGACGACAACCTGGTTGACACACTAATGGATACTCTTCGCGGCATCGGCGAATGCAGCTTGGACATTTCCCCTGAAGTACGAGTCAGTCTTGCCTGAGGATCATTTGCCATGTCCGATCCCGCCATTACACAACATAAAGAGTGGAAATACCTGTTAGCGGCATTAAAGGATAACCCCGGATTATCGTACATTTGCTCTGCGGGAAACTATGTGCAAAAATTGGTTTTGGCCGCACCGCTTGCCATCTCTGCCTTTATTCTTCGCTATGCCCCCCAGCTCCGTAATCTTGAAAAGATCAACATTCTGGTGATAGGCGCACAATGGCATGATGCCTTGGACAATGGTTGCTGGTATCAATTGATAGCGGATTTCTGCGGTTCGTCATGCAAGGTTGAAGCTACCCTTGTTGGCCCGGATATATTCAGGGAAAACGATCGCAAAACAAAATTGAATTCCATGGTGAGAACCGGCTTCGCTGAAGCTGTTATAATCAAGTCCGGACTTGAAGACGCAAAGATAGACCTGTCTTCGTTCGACCTCTTTGTTTTTTTTCATCCGGAAATTGGTTCCCATCAGTGTGGATGGATTGAAGATGCTTTGTCTCTTGTCGTGAAAACAGGCAAGCCCGTAATGGCGACTTCGTTCGACCGTGATGAATATGAGATGGATGTCAGGCACCTTGAAGCCAATGGCTATTCCGTTGAAAGCGAACCGCTTGACAACCCGTTCTTTATTGAACTTGACGGAGCAGTAAGCGGTGTATTGCAATGGGGTCGCGTCCTGTACAAAATAGCGTCCGCCATCTGAGCGCATCGTGGATACTGTGGCTCACAAAAAGCTTACTGGACATAGATGCGGAATGCGGGAAAATAATCCCTGGGCGAGAGAGTCTGCAAAGCCTTCTTTTCATGGGAGACCGTCATGCAATCTACAAATATTATTTTTGATATGTCCCAAATCCTCGCATTACTGGTCGTGCTCACTCTCCTCGTAAAGCCTCTCGGCGGCTATATGGCAAAAGTCTATCAGGGGGAACGCTCATTGCTGTCTCCGCTGCTTGGTCCATTGGAACGGGTGATCTACCGGGTCACCGGCGTTGACAAGGACGTCGAAATGGACTGGAAACAGTACGCTGCTACGATGCTCATTCTCAACTTTCTGATGATGGCAGCGAGTTTCGGCGTCCTTATGCTGCAAGGACACCTGCCCTTCAACCCTCAAAAATTTCCTGGCTTCTCCTTGGATCTGGCGCTTTCCACCGCAATCAGCTTTGTTACCCAGGCCGACTGGCAACCATACACCGGAGAATCGGCCGCCAGCTATTTTTCCCAAGTAATAGGCCTGATGGTGAATCAGTTTCTCTCGGCTGCAACAGCCATGGCTATCCTCATTGCCTTTATCCGCGGCCTGGTCCGTCGGACGGCTGCGACTATCGGAAATTTCTGGGTCGATGTAACGCGGGGGATACTCTATATCCTTCTGCCCATATCATTCGTGGCAGCGCTTCTGCTCGTTTCGCAAGGCGTTATCCAGAACATGAGTCCCTATAAGACAATCCAGATGCTTGAGGCAACAAGTTATCAGAAACCGAAGCTTGATGCGAAAGGCATTCCGCTCAAAGATGCACACGGAGCGCCGATTACCGAGACAATACGCGTGAAAGAACAGCAACTGCCGATGGGGCCGGTCGCTGCAATGGAGTCGATAAAAACCCTGGGGACAAGCGGGGGCGGTTTTTTCAACGCCAACTCGGCGCACCCCTATGAGAACCCAACGCCGTTTTCCAACGCCCTACAGATAGTATTAATCCTTATGGTCCCTGCCGCCCTGACCTATACCTACGGCCGGATGGTCGGCAACACGCAGCAGGGGTGGGCCATCTTCTCGGCAATGATGTTCCTCCTGGTCGTGGCGGCCGGCGCGCTCTACTGGGCGGAATACAGCGGTAATCCGCTGGTGCGGAAACTGGGCATCAACGGCTATTATATGGAAGGCAAGGAAGTCCGTTTCGGACTCGGAGGCACAGCCTTGTTCACCACTGCGACCACGGCGACCGGTTGCGGGGCAATGAATGCCATGCACGACTCATTGACCCCGCTCGGCGGGATGGTCCCGATGGTCCTCATGCTCTTGGGAGAAATTGTGTTCGGAGGGGTAGGATCGGGCCTTTATACCATGCTTGCATTTGTGGTGATCGCCGTTTTCACCTCGGGCCTCATGATCGGCAGGATTCCCGAGTACCTTGGGAAAAAAATCGAAGTCACCGAGATGTGGCTGTCTGTTATTATTATCCTTACCGCCGAAGCCATTACCCTCGTGCTGTTATCCATAGCAATCATCACCCCAGCAGGCGTGGGTTCGATTGCCAACCCCGGTCCGCACGGCTTGACCGAGGTCTTCTATACCTTCGCCTCCACAGCCAACAACAATGGCAGCGCGTTTGCCGGCCTGAATGCAAATACCTTGTTTTATAACCTGACGACTGCTTTTGCCATGTTCCTGGGAAGATTCGTTCCCGCCATTGCCGTTCTTGCCATGGCCGGCTCCCTGGTTCAGAAGAAGTATTACCCCCCCAATGCCGGGACGCTGCCGACCGATCGACTCCCCTTTATAATCTGGCTCATTGCGGTTATCCTGATTGTTGGAGCCTTGACCTTTTTCCCTGCACATGCCCTTGGACCGATCATTGAGCATATTATTATGTATGGAGGCGGTTAGGATTCAAAACATATTGAGAAATCAGGGAAAGATGGTCAGTTCTGATTGGCCGTTAAAATATTTATGGCAACCTGGTTATTCGCTGGGCTCAGCAAGAAGGCCGCATTCTTCAAGGATGCGGCCTTCTCAATTTCCGAGGGGGGCGGTCAAGCAGACTATCTGAAACCTCCGCTGCATACGGCAACATTTCGCTCGTTTTGACTTTTCCTTAACGCCTTCCGCACCTATTTTGACACCCAATTGATTTCGAAAGATCTAGGATGACACCCAGATCGATACGCTTCCGTTACATTCTGAAACGTACGGTATGGCTGCAAATCGACAAACTTGGAGGAAATCAGAATATGAGGTGGCAACCGTTACCTGATCTGGAAGAAATGTGGCGGCTCGATACTAAAGACGGGCTCAGCCCCAACCAGCCGCGTTACCCCCAAAGAAGAGCAGGAAAAGCTGAATGCTGCGTCACTGCCGACCAATGGCTTGACCGGTATGCCGGCTGGTGTGAGCCGTTTCATGTGCGAATATCACCAGACGCCTGCAAATTGCGTCGGAACTCGGAACTGAGTGACTTTTGCAAGGGATGCAAGGGCATACGTAAAAGGAGCGCAAAGCCCGTCGGCGGCACGTGTCTTTCGGAAAGCATCTTGTCATGAATAAACTCAAATACTTGTAATAACCCGATCCGATTTTCTTTGATGTTGACTTTTCCTTTATGCTTTTCGGACTCATTTTGACACCCATTTTATGCCAAAAGATCTAGGGTGACAATTGAACCCAGGTATTCCATTAGGCGGTAGCTTTGCTCCTGCACGAGCCCTGCCGAACCTATTCCGGCATCTTGCCGCCCGGTTTCCTTACCAATAGCCCAGCTATTGCTTCGTCAACCGGACGGCAAGCTACTAGGATATTGCCTCGGCAGCATCTCGTGCCCTAATGGAAAATCTGGGTTGAAAGGATTTCGGAGTAACGGCAGGAGGAAAGGAGAAACGTACCATGGCACAGCGAACGGGGGAAAAATTATTACGGACACTATGGGTTCTGATGGCAGCGCTCCTTATACCGGCAGTCGTTCATGCCGTAACGTATTCCTTTCCGGAAAACGAACCGGGATACCTGAAAGATGAAGCTGTCGTAAATGTGGGAGCTAAACTCTATCTGTTTCACAGCGGCACGGAAAATGTCAAAAAAGCCATAAACGCCAATGATATTCTTATCGTCTACCGGGAATTACCGTCCGACATTTCCCGTGAGGCCAGAGAGACCGGCAAGGTCAGAATCCTTTCCACTTTGGGCGAGTATTATTATGAAGCCGAGGTGATTGAGGGTTCTGTCCATCCGGGCTATCTGGCAAAAAAAGGAACAATCGCCTGTTTCATTACATCATTAAGGAAGATAGTTCATCAGCAGTCCCGCTTCTTCATAAAGTAAGGGGCGCCTGACGCAGGAAGAAAGGCGGAAAAATCATGAAACTTATAGAAGCCATCATAAAGCCGGTCAAATTGGATGAGGTCACATCCGCCCTGGAAAAGATAGGAATCGATGATTTTATGGAGAGCGCACTTGTCTGCCATGGCCGCCAGAAGGGGCAGGCGATGTTCTATCGCGGCGCTGAATACGTGACGAGCTTTGTTGAGAAAGTGAAGCTGGAAATCATTGCCGCCGACGACTCGGTGGGGAAGATCGTCGAGGCCATCGGCGCTATCGCCAGGACGGAGCGGAAGGATGATTGCCGGATATTCATCCTCCCATTTGTTGAAGCCGGCTAGTTTCCGTTCGGAAAGGGTTCTTTTTCGCCCATGCGGCGTCAATCTTCGGGCTTGCTTGTGCGGCGTACCGATGTACGCCTCCGTGCAATCCCTCGATTTCCTGGCCTGGACGAAAAATCCCTCCTTTCCGAATCGGAAACAGCTTGTTTCTCATCCGGAGCTTCCAGATGAGAAACAAGCTAAAATCGTAGGACCCTCTATTAAGAGGGGTTTCAATATCCGAGATAGTCATACGAAGAAGGAGGAAACCAAAATGAGCCTTGCAATCGGACTGCCGCTGATGTTTTTCCTGGGACTGGCAGCAATGGGACTCTGCTATCTGTTCATGGAAGCGTGCGAGAAAATTTAAAAGAGGAGATTACAAAAATGATCTATCTAACTGTGGCTGTCGTGATCCTTTTGTTCGTATACCTGTTCACGGCCCTGATACGGCCGGAATGGTTCTGAACAAATACAGGGCACGGATGCCTAGACACTGAGAGGAGCTGACACAATGTTTTTACAAACCTGGATACTTCCCGTCGCGCTGCTCGTTACAGCGACCCTCGTCGCGTACCCGTTAAGTCGCTACCTGGCGTGGATCATGGATGGCAAATACCGGCAGCTTCCGGTGCTGAGCTGGTTCGAAAAGAGCCTGGACAGCGGGCCGCAGAACTGGAAACAGTATACCGGTTCCCTGCTCATTTTCAATACTGCGCTGTTCGTCTTCGGCTACGTGGTCCTGGCGGTCCAGCCTTGGATGCCGTTCAATCCGGACGCCAAGGGGATGCTGGCGCCGAGCACCATCTTCAACAGCGTGGTGTCGTTCATGACGAACACCAATCTCCAACACTATGCAGGGGACGTTCATCTGTCGAACTTCAGCCAGATCTTCTTCTGCATCGCCAATATGTTTCTCTCCGCCTCCATCGGTTTCTGCTCTTTGGTGGCGATCATCCGCGCGTTTCGGGGCGAGGCCTCGCTCGGCAATTTCTTCGTGGATATGTGGCGAGTGGTGATCTACATGTTCATTCCGGCTGCCTTGATTTTCGGCATCATCTTCATGCAACAGGGAAGCCCGATGACCCTGAAAAGCTCGTACCAGGTATCTACCCTCGAACCGGCGGCCATGGGGACCACGGACAAGGGCGAGGTGAAGAAGCAGACCATCGTGGTCGGGCCGGTGGCGGCCCTTGAGTCCATCAAGATGCTCGGCACCAACGGCGGCGGTTTTTTCGGCATGAACTCCGCTCACCCCTTTGAAAATCCCACCGGGGTATCCAACTTTTTCAACACCCTGGCCATGATGATCTTCCCGTTTGCGCTGGTGTTCATGTACGGCCGGATGCTCAGGCGAATGCGGCATAGCATCGTCATATTTTCGGTCATGCTGCTGCTGATGGTCGGCACCATCGTCTGGTCGATCTGTTTTGACACCCTGAAACCGAACCCTGGGCTAACCGCCCATGCAACCGCCCAAACATTTCAAATCCCCAACGCGAAAGCACCGGGTGGTAAGCAGGACGTGACCATACCGGCGATCTCAGGCCTGCCTGTAGACCAGCACCTGGGCAATCTTGAAGGCAAGGAGATGCGCTTCGGGACCTCGGCGGGCGCCACCTTTGCGGCTCTGACGACCGACGTGACCTGCGGCGCGGTGAACGCGGAAATGGACAGCCTCAACCCCTTAGCGGCCCTCTCCCCCATGGTGGGGATGTGGCTGAACTGCATCTTCGGCGGCAAGGGCGTGGGCATGATCAACATGCTGCTGTACGTCATTATCGGGATCTTCATCGCCGGCATGATGGTGGGACGGACCCCCGAGTACCTGGGTAAAAAGATCGGCGCCCGCGAGGTCAAGCTCGCGGTCCTGGCCCTGCTGGTCCATCCGATGATGATCCTCATGCCCACCGGGCTCTTCGCGGCCCTGGACTGGGGCCTCAAGGCAGTGAGCAATTCCGGCGCCCATGGGTTTTCCCAGATGCTCTACCAGTTTTCCTCCGCTTCCGCCAATAACGGTTCCGCCTTCGACGGTCTGGGTGTTACCTTTGGTTTTGCCAACAATGCGACCCCTTCGCCGACCGCCATCCCCTGGGATATCGCAACGGGGCTTGTCATTATTTTCAGCCGCTTTCTGCCGATCATTGCGCCGATCGCCATGGCGGCATTCCTTGGGGCCAAAACGGCGAGCCCGGTCGGGCTGGGGACATTGCATGACGATACCCCAACCTTTGGCATTCTGGTTCTCGGAACCATACTTATCGTCGGGGCGCTCCTCTTCCTGCCGGTTGCCGTGCTCGGACCGATTGCGGAACATTTCGGGCCTATGCCGTTCGGCGGCTGACCCAGGGGTGCATGTTAAAAGGGGAACTATTGAAGTCATAACACTATGTTGTGAAACGAAACCAAGTGCTCAAAGGAGTACATCATGAATAAGGCAGCAAAAACCGAAACAACAATATCGGCGACTCCGGGCCAGCCGCATTCGTCGCACCGCGTAAAACGGAGAGGACTGCTGGATGCGGAAACGGCGCTGCCGGCGCTGAAGCAGGCATTCATCATGCTGCGGCCGGACCTTCAATGGAACAATCCGGTAATGTTCGTCGTGGAGATCGGCGCCATCCTGACCCTCCTGTTTATCGTGCGGGCGGCAATTGGCGGGGCAGTCAGCCAAGTACCGTTAACCTACTTTATCGGCCTCGACATCTGGCTGTTCCTGACCGTGCTCTTCGCCAACTTTGCCACGTCGTTGGCCGAGGCGCGAGGCAAGGCCCAGGCGGATTCTCTCAGGCGGGCCCGTCAAAAAACAATGGCCTATCGCAGGAACAAGGAGGGAGCCATTGAGGAGGTCTCATCGGCAGACCTGAAACCGGGCGACATCGTCGTCGTGGAGGCGGGACAGATGATCCCCGGCGACGGGGAGATCATCGAAGGGGTTGCCGCCGTTAACGAGGCTGCGATTACCGGCGAATCGGCCCCGGTGATACGCGAAGCGGGCGGCGACCGTTCCGGGGTAACCGGGGGAACCACGGTCATCTCCGACCGGATCGTGGTGGAGATTACCAGCGGCCCGGGCGATTCGTTCCTCGACCGGATGATCGCCCTGGTGGAGGGGGCCATCCGCCAGCGCACCCCGAATGAGATCGCCCTCACCCTGGTGCTCTCGGCTTTTACCCTGGTCTTCCTGATCGTGGTGGTGCCGCTCTGGCCGATGGCCTGGAACGCCGAACAGTACATGATGGGGTATCTGGGCGTCCCGGAACCATTGAAGAGTCTCGGCACGGATATCCCGACCCTCATCGCGCTCATTGTCTGCCTGATCCCCACCACCATCGGCGCCCTGCTGGCTGCCATCGGCATTGCCGGCATGGACCGCGCCATGCAGGCCAACATCATCGCCAAAAGCGGCAAGGCGGTGGAGTTGTGCGGCGACATCGATGTCATCCTCCTGGACAAGACAGGCACCATCACTGTAGGTAACCGGTTTGCGACAAAGTTCATCCCCGTCGGAAACAACAATGCCGCCGACGTGGGGCGGTTGGCCGCCATGGCGTCCATCGCCGATGAGACCCCCGAAGGGAAGAGCATCGTACAACTGTACGAAAAGGAGAGCAAAACCAGGGTCAGCGTGCCGCTGGAAACGCAGCCCGTGCCGTTTACCGCGCAGACACGCATGAGCGGCGTCGATATGCCCGATGGGCATCAGATCCGCAAGGGCGCATCGGATGCCGTCATCAAATTTGTCGAGGCCATCAAAGGGAACGTGCCGGAGGATCTCGGTAAGGTAGTCGATGGCATCGCCTCCCAGGGAGCGACCCCGCTGGTCGTCGCTGACGGCGCCCAGATCGTGGGAGTGATCGCCCTTGAGGACATTTTGAAGCCCAACATGATAGAGCGCTTCGACCGGCTGCGGAAGATGGGCCTGAAGACCGTCATGATCACCGGCGACAATCCCCTTACGGCTGCGACCATTGCCGCGCGGGCCGGGGTCGATGACTTTATCGCCCAGGCAACGCCGGAAAACAAGCTGGCGTACATCCGTAAAATGCAAGCGGAAGGTCACCTGGTGGCCATGACCGGCGACGGCACCAACGATGCCCCGGCCCTGGCCCAGGCCGACGTGGCCCTGGCCATGAACGCCGGCACCCAGGCGGCCAAGGAAGCGGCCAACCTGATTGACCTGGACAGTGACCCGACCAAGCTGATCGAAACCGTGGAGATCGGCAAGCAGCTCCTGATGACACGGGGGTCGCTCACCACCTTCTCCATCGCCAACGACGTGGCAAAATACTTCGCCATCATCCCGGCCCTCTTCGCCGGGACGCTGCCCTGGCTGAAACCGATCGACATCATGCATCTCCATTCGCCGACCTCGGCCATCCTTTCAGCGGTCATCTTCAACGCGCTCATCATACCGGTGCTCATACCGATCGCGCTCAAGGGGGTCGCGTACAAACCGCTCGGCGCCGATGCATTACTGCGGCGCAACCTGCTGATCTGGGGCCTGGGAGGCGTGATCGTGCCGTTCATCGGCATCAAGCTGATCGACATGGTCATGGCGGGACTGCATCTGGTTAATTGAGTTTTCACGGTATAGCCCTGATAAACAGGATAAGTACGTTAACGAAGTCATTTTACACCGGAAAATAACTCCTAACGTACTAAAGGAGACAAGACATGTTGCGACAGATTTCAAAGAGCTTTTTGCTTTTACTATTTTCGGTGGTCATCTGCTGCATCGCCTATCCGCTGGTATTATGGGCGATCGGGCAGGCCGCCTTTCCCTTTCAGGCCAATGGCAGCCTGTTGCAGGGGCCGGACGGCAAAGATGTGGGATCAAGGCTCATTGCCCAACCGTTCACCAAGGACGAATACTTCCAGCCCCGTCCCTCCTCGCCGTCGTACGATGCTTCGGCCTCGGCCTCGTCATCCCTGGCGCCTTCCAACTATGCGCTGCGCGACCGGGTTGCACGGACGCTGGGTCCCATCGTGACCTACCGCGGCGGCGCCAAGGCCGGCAAACAGGTGGCGCCGGATGTGGAGGCGTGGTTCCAGAAGGACTCCTTCCAGGGCAAGCCGCATATCGTGGCCCAATGGGCCGATCAACACAACTCCCTTGCCCAGGCATGGGTTAACGCGGACCCGAAGAACGGCGCGTACGTAGACGAATGGACAAAGACCCATCAAACCATCGTAGCCCAATTTATCAAGGACAACCCGGCCACCCCCAAGCCCAAGGCAGCCGACCTGGCCGTGGTGTTCTTCAAGGATTTCTCCAACACGAACCCCGGCAGGTTCCCCTCCGGCGTCACGAAAACCGGCGCGGACGGCAAGCCGCTGACAACCATTGAACCGGTCAAGGACGGCTCGGACGTCCAGTCGATCTTCTTTGAGATGTGGCGGGAAGAGCATGCCGACGCCGACCTCCAGGACGTCCCCGGCGACCTGGTTACCGCCTCCGCATCCGGTCTCGATCCGCACATCTCGCTGCAGAATGCCGAGTTCCAACTCGACCGCGTTGCCGCCAAGTGGGCCGCCAACCTGAAGCGCGACCCGGCTGCGATCCGCAAGGAGATAGAGCAGATCATTCAGAAAAATGCATCTGCGCCGTGGGAAGGACTGATCGGTGAGAAGTTTGTCAACGTGCTGGAAGTCAATCTTGAGTTGCGCAAGTTGTATGGTGCGCCATCATAAGAAAACCGGGCTCATGCCGGGTCAGTGGATCGGCGCCCGCTAAAGGAGAGAGGACCAAAATGAAGCAAGTGGAAGGAATAGTATATACGAGAGATGTGGAAAATCTGTCAAAGGCTCTCGAAGCGCATGGATTTATTGTCCAGGAGGTTGTCTATGGTGGCCGCCGGGCAATAAATTCCGGCATCCTTAAAGGTATTGCCTATATTTACAACCTGATTAATCGAGTAAAAATACGAATCGTCATAAACGACGATCTGGTCGGCACACTCATGGAGACACTGCGCGGTTTCGGCGACTGTAGTTTCGACATTCTTCCTGGTGAACGAATCTGCTTTGCCTGAATGATCGTTGCAGGCTGGAAATCAAGGGAAGGTGATGATTATGGAAAACTTTTCGCTGAAAGGCGTGTATGAGGTGGGTAACGAGCTGTTGGACGCCCAGCACACGATAATATTGAACTATATGGCAAAGGTCTATACGGATCTTTTAGCCGACAAAAAGGATGACGACCTGTTCGGGTTGATAAACAGGCTCGATACCTGCTGCAAGCTTCATTTTCTGGACGAAGAAAAGTTCATGGGGGAGATGGAACTCCCTGAAATCGAGGAGCACAAGGCCCAACATGCGCTGTTCGTTACCCATCTGGAGAATTTCATGGGCAGGTACGAAGAGTCGGACAGCGTAAAGAACATTGACGAGCTTCTGTTCCTAAAAAGGTGGTTTCTGGAGCATATCGAGGTATTCGACAAGCGGTACGCCGAGTTCAGGAAAGACTTTGACAAGGCAGTGCATGAATCCGTCCGGCAAGCTGCTCTCAAGAACGGCACGGCGAAATAATCGAATTTGAAACCATATGCGGTTTCAATAGCAATACCGATCAAAACCGATAATGAAAAGGAGAAGGAAAATGAAGTTTGGAAAAATTTTGGCAGCAGCAGTTGTAACAGTGGCAATGGCCTGTGGCACGGCAATGGCGATCCCTTCAGAGCAGATCGCGATACCTTCGACAGATGCAAAAGGTTTTAAGGAAGTAACCCTCAATATAATCAGCACGCAACGTTTTTCCTCGAATGCAGATGCGGGCGCAAGTTCGTACGATGCCGGTGTTCTCGTCGGTGTGCTCCCGTTCGAATCCCTCAAGTTGGAAGTCGGCTTCGATTACCTCACCAGCAACCTTCAGAGTGATAATTCCGCCGATAACCATCCCTTCTACTTCAATGCCAAGCTGGCCACCCCCGAGGATTTGGGATTCAAGGGTGTGCCGGCCTTTGCCGTTGGTGTTTATAATCTCGGTATCTACGACAAGCCCGAGAGCGGGACTCCAAAACCAGGCGATGTGCTCTCCACCCGTCAAAACCTTGCTTACGCTCTTGCCGCCAAAACCCTCCCCGTAATAGGTCGTCTTTCCGTCGGCGGCTACCATGGCGCAGCACGCGCTCTGGCTACCAGCGGTAATCCGGGCAATACCAACAACAACAGCGGTTTCCTCGCCTCCTGGGACCGCGGCATCACCGAGATTTCCGACAAGCTCTGGCTCGGGATCGACTACCTGAGCGGCAACAACGCCAACGGCGAACTCGGCATCGGCGGGTCGTGGGCCTTCTCCAAGCAGGTAACCCTCCTGGTCGGTGTTCAGACATTCAACCCCGGTTACAAGCTTTCTGCCGCGGATGGAGGAGCACTCCCCGGCGGAAAACCGGCCTTCACCACCCAGCTCTTTATCAATCTTCCTTAATGTCCCTTCATCTATTCCAGAGACCCTAAAGGTTTTTAAAACCTTTAGGGTCTGGTTTTGGCGACGTCGATCAACAAGAGGAATTATCATGAAACTGGAAATGTATCTGATGGTCATAATGTTATTCATTCTGGCGGGTCTGATCTCCATATCGGCGATGTCGTAGAGAAACCCTAAAGGTTTTTAAAACCTTTAGGGTCTGGTTTTGGCTATTATTGCAAAGACTCAAAAACCGCTCAGAACTGGGCGGTTTTTTTACTTCATGTGTTTTTTGCGGCATTCTGTTACAGTGAGCCTCATATTTCAGACAAACCCACCCCCTGTTTTGTTCCACTCTCGAAAAGAGGCCGCATCATGTTCACGAGATACAAGCTCATTCCCTTTTTTATCGCTCTCTTGGTGATTCTTCCCTTCATGTCGTCCCTGATCGGTTTTTACACTGACTGGCTCTTTTTTGTCGAGACCGGGTTCTCATCGGTGTTCACGACGACACTGTATGCCAAGACAGGCGCCGGGCTGTTCTTCGGCCTGTTCCTTTGTGCCTTTGCGCTGATAAATCTCTTCGTTACGAGCAAGGCGAAATTCCCCCCTACGGAGATTTTCATCGTGGGTGTCGACAATCTCCGCGTAAAGAGGGATGAGTTGGTTCGACTGGTCAAACCCCTGAGTCTGATTATAACTTTTATCCTGACAATGCTTGCCGGCAACTGGGGCGCCATGCAGTGGGAGGATGTGCTGCTCTTCATGAACAGGGTAACCGTGGGGACAGTTGATCCGGTCATCGGCAAGGATATCGGTTTTTACCTGTTCAGTCTGCCGTTGCTGGAACTGCTCAAGGACTTTTGCAGTTTCATGCTGCCGGTAACCATGCTCATGGTTGGAGCGGTATATTTTGTTCGTGGCGGCATTGTGTTGACGGAGCGCGGTGCAATAATTGATGAAAAGGTCAGACGGCATCTGGCGGTCCTGTGCGGAATCTTCTCGCTCACGATAGCAGTCGGCTATTATCTTGACGGTTTCAGACTGCTCCTGTCCGGGGGCGGAACGTTCCATGGCGCGGGGTATGCCGATGTCCACGCCCGGCTGGCGGCCTATCGGGTTCTCACCTTCCTGACCCCCTTGGCGGGGTTATTGTTCGCGGTAGGGATCTGGAAAGGCGCGTGGCGCCTGGCGTTATTGCCGCCGGTGATTGTGATCGCCTTCTCGGTGGCCGGGATACGGGTCTATCCCGGGCTGCTTCAGAAATTCAAGGTTGCGCCCAACGAACTGGCCCTTGAGACGCCATTTATAGAGAATAACCTTAAATTTACCCGTTTCGGTTACGATCTGGACAAGATTGAAACCGTGCCATTTGATGTCGACACAAAACTTTCCGCTGCCGATATAGCCAACAATGACGCCACCATCAAGAACATCAGGCTCTGGGATCACGCGCCGCTGCTCAAGACATACAGCCAATTGCAGCAGATCAGGACCTATTACAAGTTTTTCGACGTGGATAATGACCGCTATATGGTGAACGGTCAGTACACCCAGGTCATGCTGTCACCACGTGAACTTTCCTACGCGGATCTCCCCAGCAAAAACTGGATTAATGAACGGCTTATCTTCACCCACGGCAACGGCATTACCTTCGGCCCGGTCAGCCGGATCAGCAAGGAGGGGTTGCCCGAGTTTTTCGTCAAAGACATTCCCGCTGTCAGCCTGGCCGACATCAAGGTCACCAGGCCGGAAATCTATTTCGGTGAGCTGTCCAATGAGTATGTGATCGTCAAGACCAAGGTCCCGGAATTCAGTTATCCAACCGCAACCGGCAATATCAATACGACCTATGCAGGCAAAGGAGGAGTGCCGCTGGATTCGCTGCTTAAAAAAGCATTGTTTGCCGCGTGGTTCAAAACGGAAAAAATCCTGCTTTCGTCAGACATCACCAAACAGAGCCGCATTATCTACAACCGGAACATCAACGAACGGGTTAGGGCGATAGCGCCATTCCTCAGTTTTGATAGCGATCCCTACATGGTGGTGGACGAAAAGGGGAAACTCAAATGGATTATCGATGCCTACACCTATTCGGATCGTCTCCCCTATTCAAAGCCGCTCAAGGGGGGCATCAATTACATGAGAAATTCGGTCAAGACGGTTATCGATGCCTATGACGGCACAGTCAGTTTCTACATCAACGACCCGGAGGATGTCCTGGTCAAGGTCTACAGCCGGATGTTTCCCGGTCTCTTCAAGCCGCTTGCCTCCATGCCGGCGGATCTGCGCAAACATCTCCGCTACCCGCATCAGTTCCTCCAGCTTCAGGCGGCCATGTTTACCGCCTACCATATGACCGATCCCAAGGTCTTCTACAATAAGGAGAACCTCTGGGAGATCGCCGCCCTCGGTGATAAGCCGATGGAGCCCTACTACACGATCATGAAGCTGCCGGGCGAAAAAGTGGAGGAATACATACTGCTGCTGCCGTTTACCCCCTCCAATCGGGACAACCTGGCGGCATGGTTGACGGCACGCTGCGACGAACCGAATTACGGGAAAATCCGGGCCTACACCTTTCCGCGCGACCGGCTGATCTATGGTCCGAAACAGATTGACGCCCGTATCAATCAGGATTCATTCATATCCCAGCAGTTGACACTCTGGAACCAGCGCGGCTCAGAGGTCATCCGGGGAAGCATGCTCGTGATACCGATTGAAAAATCACTTCTCTACGTCCAGCCGCTCTTTCTTGCGGCCGACAAGTCCGCTCTGCCGGAACTGAAACGGGTGATTGTCGCCTTTGGCGATCAGGTCGTCATGGAGGAAAATCTGGAGCTTGCCCTTCAAAAGCTCTTCGGTGGCAAAAATGCGCCTCCCCGTGTGGCCAAAGAAGCCACGGTGGATTTGAAGGCCTCAACGTCAAGTTTGGCCAAGGAGGCGATGAGTATCTATGAACGCGCGACTAATCTGCAACGCCAGGGTGACTGGGCAGGTTATGGCGAAGAGTTGCATAAACTGGAGCAGGTTTTAAAGAGAATGGCACAGTAGCATTTAAACATAGTAATGACAGGGGCGGCGCTTGCTCAGCCCAATCGGGGCGCGGCAAGCAGCGCCCCGATTGGGCGGGTTGAACTGCCATTTTCAGGTTGATTGCCTGAGCAATAAGTGCACAATTACATCCCAGCCGTCTGTCTGACAGCTCCCTCCCGAAAAACCGCCTTGATACATTCTTGACACGATTCCCCCCCATTTTGACACCCACTTTATGTCTCTCCTGTTACCTTGAACCATGCGGATCGTTTTGTAATTGGGGGCCGCTATGAACATTTATCGGTTCAATCCAGAAACTGTCAACCGGAGAGAAAAAAATGAACATGTTTGAATGGGTGGAAACAATCCTCTTTTTCGTCGTCCTACTGGCCCTGATAAAGCCGTTGGGAACCTTCATGGCAAAGGTCTACCAGGGTGAGGCTACCTTCCTGTCGCCCGTCTTTGTCCCTTGTGAAAACCTCCTCTACCGGATCTGCGGGGTGAACAAGGATGAGGAGATGGACTGGAAGCGCTATGCCTGGGCCATGGTCCTTTTCAACCTGGTCCTCTTCGCGGCGCTCTTCGTCATGCTGATGACGCAGCATCTTTTGCCCCTCAACCCGCAGAAATTCCCGGCCTTTACCTGGCAACTGGCGCTCAATACCGCCGTCAGTTTTGTCACCAATACCAACTGGCAGGCCTACAGCGGCGAAACGGCCGCCAGCTACTTCACCCAGATGGTGGGGCTGGCAGTGCACAATTTCGTTTCCGCTTCCACCGGCATGGCCATCGTCATCGCTCTTATACGCGGTTTCGTGCGGCGCAAGACATCGAGCCTGGGCAATTTCTGGGTCGATATGACCCGCGGCACCCTCTACATCCTTCTACCCCTGTCGCTGATCGGAGCGATCCTGCTGGTCTCCCAGGGGGTGATACAGAACTTCAGCGCCTATAAGACCGTGCCGCTCGTACAGTCGGAAACCTACGACAAGCCCAAGCTGGACGACAAGGGGAACCCGCTCAAGGACGCCAAGGGCAACCCGGTAACCGAGAGCGCAACAGCGAAGGAGGTCACCATCCCCATGGGGCCGGTGGCATCCCAGGAGGTCATCAAGGAGTTGGGGACCAACGGCGGCGGCTTTTTCAACGCCAACTCGGCCCATCCCTTTGAAAACCCGACCCCTCTCTCCCATTACCTGGAGATCCTTCTGATCCTCCTGATTCCCGGAGCCCTTACCTACACCTTCGGCATCATGGTGGGCAATACCCGCCAGGGGTGGGCGCTCCTGGGGGTCATGCTCCTCCTGTTGATCGCTTCCTTTGCCGTACTGCAAGGGGTCGAGGCGAACGGCAATCCGCTCCTGTCCAAGCTCGGCGTGCAAGGGGCCAACATGGAGGGCAAGGAGCTTCGCTTCAGCCTGCCCGGCACAAACCTTTTCGAGGTCGCCACCACCGGCACCTCCTGCGGCGCCGTGGCCGCCATGCACGACTCCCTCACCCCCATCGGCGGCATGATGCCGCTCTCCCTGATCCTGTTGGGCGAGATCGTCTTCGGCGGTGTCGGTTCCGGTCTCTATACCATGCTGGCCTTCGCCGTGATCGCGGTCTTCGTGTCCGGCCTCATGATCGGCCGGACCCCGGAATACCTGGGCAAGAAGATCGAAGTGCGGGAGATGTGGATGTCGATCATCACCATCCTGACGGCCGGGATCACAGTCCTGATCCTGTCGGGGGTCGCCATGATCAACACGCAGGCAACGGCATCCATGGCCAACCCCGGCGCCCACGGGCTCTCCGAGGTGCTCTACGCCATCGCTTCGATGGCCAACAACAACGGCAGCGCCTTTGCCGGCCTGAACGCCAATGTGGACTTCTACAATATCTTCGGTTCGCTGGCTATGATCCTCGGCCGCTATGTCCCTGCCGTGGCCGTGCTGGCCATGGCAGGTTCCCTGGCCGGGAAGAAGTATGTCCCTCCCAGCCTGGGCACCCTGCCGACCGACAAGGTGCCGTTTGCCCTCTGGCTGACCCTGGTGATCCTGATCATCGGCGCCCTGACGTTCTTTCCGGCCCTGGCCCTCGGGCCGATTGTCGAGCACCTGCAAATGATCCAATGAAGTCGGCTCGCACTTTGGAACACTTGAAGTTACGCATATAATTCCCTCCCCCAGCGGGGGAGGGTAAGGGAGGGGGAAAAAAGCTGCAAATTCAACTGAGCCCCCCTCCCTGCCTCCCCCCGCTGGGGGGAGGAGACTTTCGAAATACTTAATGTTCCAAGGTGCCGGCGTCCCGTACGGTTAGTTCGCCGCACCGGACACTAATGATTACCAGAGCGCACATAGAGGAGATACGGTAATGTCAAAGCATATTGAACAGCAAAAATCCATCTTTAATCCGGAACTCATGAAGGGGGCCCTGATCGCCTCGCTGGTGAAGCTCGATCCCCGTGAACTATGGCGCAACCCGGTCATGCTGTGCGTGGAGATCGCCAGCGTCATCACCATGGTGACCTTCGCCATGTCGCTGACCGGTGCCAACAAGGAGCCGGCCTGGTTCACCGGGACCGTTTCCGTCTGGCTTTGGCTGACGGTCATCTTTTCCACCTTTGCCGAGGCGCTGGCCGAGGGACGGGGCAAGGCCCGCGCCGCCAGCCTGCGGAAGTCGCGCACCGATGTGACCGCAAAACTGCTCTCCAAACCCGACTTCAAGAGCGCCTCCACCACGGTCGGCGCCAGCCAGCTCCGCAAGGGGGACCTGATCCTGGTTGAGGCGAACGAGATGATCGCCGGCGACGGCGACGTGGTGGTGGGAGCGGCATTGGTGAACGAGTCGGCGGTAACCGGCGAGTCGGCCCCGGTGATCCGCGAATCGGGCGGTGACCGCAGCGCCGTCACCGGCGGCACCACGGTCATTTCAAGCAGCATCATCGTCAGGATCACCGCCAACCCGGGCGAGACCTTCCTGGACCGGATGATCGGCCTGATCGAGGGGGCCAAGCGGCGCAAGACCCCCAACGAGATCGCCCTGGAGGTCTTGCTGATCGCCCTGACCGTGGTTTTCCTGCTGGTCTGTGCCAACATCAGTCCGCTCTCCATCTTCAGCGTCAAGGCCGCCGGACAGGGTACGCCGGTTTCCCTGACTATCCTGGTGGCGTTGTTCGTCTGCCTGGCGCCCACCACCATCGCAGCCCTGTTGCCGGCCATCGGCATCGCCGGCATGGACCGGCTGTTCCAGAAGAACGTCATCGCCCTGTCGGGCCGCGCCATCGAGGCGGCCGGCGATGTGAACGTGCTGCTTTTGGACAAGACCGGCACCATCACCCACGGCAACCGGCAGGCGGTGGCCTTTGTCCCGGTGGGCGGACATACCGAGCAGGAGGTGGCCGAGGCGGCCCTGATGGCATCGCTGGCCGACGAAACCCCGGAAGGGCGCAGCGTGGTGGAACTGGCGAAACAGAAGTACGGCCTCACCAGGGACGCGCTCCCGGCCGGAGCCGAGACAATCGCGTTCAGCGCCGAGACGCGGCTTTCCGGGATCAACACCGACGGAAAACAATACCGTAAGGGTGCTTCCGACTCGTCCATCGCCTTTGTCAAGAAGTTGGGAGGGAAGCAGCTTCCCGGTGATCTGGAAGAAGTGGTCGACCGGATCGCCAGGGGAGGGGCGACACCGCTGGTGGTCAGCTGCGACAGCGAGATCTTCGGCGTCATCAACCTGAAGGATATCGTCAAGAGCGGCATCCAGGAGCGTTTCCTGCAACTTCGCAGCATGGGGATCAAGACCATCATGATCACCGGCGACAACCCGCTGACCGCCGCCGCCATCGCCGCGGAGGCCCAGGTTGACGACTTCCTGGCCCAGGCCAAGCCCGAGGAGAAGCTGCGCCTGATCAAGGAACACCAGGATCAGGGGTTCATGGTGGCCATGACCGGCGACGGCACCAACGACGCCCCGGCCCTGGCCCAGGCCGATGTGGCCGTGGCCATGAACACCGGCACCCAGCCGGCCCGTGAGGCGGCCAATATCATCGATCTGGACAGCAATCCCACCAAGCTTCTGGATATCGTCGAGGTCGGCAAGCAGATCCTGATGACCCGCGGCAACCTGACCACCTTCAGCATCTCCAACGACGTGGCCAAGTACTTCGCCATCATCCCGGCCATGATGCTCTCCATCTATCCCCAGTTGGGGGTACTGAACGTGATGCACCTGGCCAGCCCTTACAGCGCCATCCTGTCGGCGGTTATCTTCAACGCCATCATCATCCCGCTCCTGGTGCCGCTGGCCCTGAAAGGGACCAAATTCCGCCCCATGCCGGCCGAGAAACTCCTGATCCACAACCTGCTGATCTACGGGGTAGGGGGAATCATCGCGCCGTTTATCGGGATCAAGGCCATTGATATCGTTGTAGGGATGATGGTGTAAGGTTAAACCAAAAAGGAGAAAGACCCATGAAAGAGATACGCCCAGCCATCCTGATGCTGATACTGTTTACCGTCATCTGCGGCGGCATCTATCCGCTCGTGGTCACCGGCATTGCCCAGGCCGTTTTCCCGAAGCAGGCCAATGGCAGCTTCATAACCGGCAAAAGCGGCAAGGAACTCGGTTCGGCCCTGATCGGCCAGCCCTTTTCCGATCCGAAATACTTCTGGCCGCGTCCCTCGGCCGCCACTGATTTCGGCTACAATCCCCTGGGCTCGGGCGGTTCCAACTCGGGTCCCACCAACCCCGACTTTATCAAGACCGTTGGGGATAGGGTTAAGGCGCTGCGCGACACGGGCGTTACCGGCGCCATCCCGGCCGACTTGGTGCTGGCGTCGGCCAGCGGTCTCGATCCCCACATCACGCCCGAATCCGCCAGGCTCCAGGTGGCGCGGGTGGCCAAGGCGCGCGGCGTATCCGCAGACCTTCTCATGAATGCCGTTGCACAGGCCACCGAAGGGCGACAGTTGGGTTTTCTGGGAGAACCGCGGGTGAATGTGCTTTCACTGAACCTGGGCCTGGATGGCCTGAAGTGAACTAGGAGATTGTTGAAAAACAGCCATCTCGCCGCCATCCTCGAAGGCCCTTTCGTGCGGCGTAGCGCTGCTACGCCTCCTTAGGGCCTTTAGCAGAACCGTTCCGGTTCTGTCCCTGCGGGATGAACTCCGCTGCGCTTCGTCACCGATAATCGCCGGAGGCGATTATACTGCGGGTGCGACGATCTGACTATTTTTGAACAACCTGAGTTTTTCAACAGCCTGCTAGACTTCCATTACAGGAGAGATGATGACCACGAACGGTGACGACCGCCCCTCTCCCGAGGCGATGCTCAAGCTGGCCAAGGCCGAGGAGGCTGCGGCCGAAAAGTGCCGGGGCAAGCTCAAGGTCTTCCTCGGCTATGCGGCCGGCGTGGGCAAGACCTACGCCATGCTGGAGGCGGGGCGCCAGCGCAAGCGGGACGGGCGGGACGTCGCGGTAGGATATGTGGAGTCCCACGGCAGGTCGGAAACCGATGCCCTGCTGGAAGGGCTTGAGATCATCCCGCGGAAGGAGATCGCCTACCAGGGGGTGATGCTGCCGGAGATGGACCTGGACGCGGTTCTGGCCCGCAATCCGCAGATTGCCCTGGTGGATGAATTGGCCCACAGCAACGCCCCCGGTTCGCGCCACGAAAAACGCTGGCATGATGTGGAGGAACTGCTGGACGCCGGCATCGATGTCTATACCACGGTCAACATCCAGCACTTCGAGAGCCTGAACGACGTGGTGACCCAGATCACCGGCGTGGTGGTGCGCGAAACCCTTCCCGACCGACTGCTGGACATGGCCTTTGAGATCAGGCTGGTGGACATTCCGCCCGATGATCTGCTCCAGCGCCTGAAAGAGGGGAAGATCTACATCCCCGATCAGGCGGCCAAGGCCATGGATAAATTCTTCAAGCCGGGCAACCTGATGGCCCTCCGGGAGATGTCGCTGCGCCGCACCGCCGCCCGTGTGGACGACCAGATGCGGGCCTACATGGAAACCAAGACCATTGCCGGGCCCTGGCCGGTCGCCGAGCGGGTGATGGTCTGCGTCAGCGGCAGCCCCTACAGCGAAATGCTGATCCGGTCCACCTGCCGTCTGGCGGAAGAACTGAAAGCACAATGGTTCACGGTGTATATCGAAACACCGAGCAGCAGCAAACACGTGCGGGACAACCGGGAGCGCGTCTGGCGCGAACTGCGCCTGGCCGAGAGCCTCGGCGCCCAGGTGGCCACCATCACGGCCGCCTCGGTTCCCGATGCCACCGTCGATTATGCGGTAAAGCACAATGTGACCAAGATCGTGGTGGGCAAGCCCACAAGGGTCCGCTGGAAAAAACTGCTGCGTCAGCACATCGTGGATCAGATCATCAGCCGCTGCGGCACGATCGATGTGGTCGTAATCAGCTATGGCCGAGAAGAGGCGCCCAAGCGCGTGAAGGCCGCGAAAAGCCGCCAGCCCTTCGAATTCAAGGGGTATGCCGCAGGCCTGACGCTCGTTGCCGCGGCATCCGCGCTGAGCGAGCTCCTCACCCCGATCCTCGATCCGACCAACATCGTCATGATCTATCTGCTGGCCGTGGTGCTGGCCGCCGTGCGCCTTGGCCGCAAACCGGCCATCCTGACCGCCTTCGTGGGCGTGCTGGCCTTTGATTTCTTCTTCGTGCCGCCCCGGTTCAGCTTTGCCGTGAGCGATACCCAATACATCATCACCTTTATCGGCCTGTTCTCCGTGGGCGTGGTCATCAGCACCCTGGTGACGAGGGCCAGGGAACGCGCAGAGGTAATGCGGGTGCGCGAACTGCAGACAGCAACCCTTTACTATCTCAGTCGCGACCTGGCCGCGGCGGTTGACATCGGCAACCTCATGAAGGCCGTCGTCAGGAACGTGGAGGACGCCCTGAACGCCAAGGTCGGGCTGTTCCTGCCCGAAGGGGAGCGGCTTGACGTCGCGGCGGCCAGCGATGGGCTGTCGCTGGACATGAAGGAGCAGGCCGTGGCCGACTGGGCCTTCCGCAACCGCCATCCTGCCGGTCGCGGCACCGACACCCTCGTATCGGCGGAATTGATCTGCATCCCACTCCAGACCCTGACTAATGTGCTGGGGGTCATGGGGGTACGCATGGAGAACGACCTGGACTACCGTTCCCCCGAGAGTCGCCGCCTGCTGGACGCCTTTGCCACCCAGACGGCCATGGCCATGGAGCGGGTGCAGTTCTCGCGCCAGGCAGAGCAGGCCCAGATCCTCCAGGCACGGGAAAACCTGGAGCGCGCACTCCTGAACTCCATCTCCCACGACCTGCGCAGCCCGCTGGCCTCGGTTACCGGGGTCCTCTCAAGCCTCCTGGAGGAAGGGACCCATCTGGACGAACTCGCCCGACGCGAGCTGCTGGTTACCGCCTTCGGCGAGGCCGAGCGCCTGAACCGCTTTGTGGGCAACCTGCTGGACATGACCCGAATCGAGGCCGGCGCGGTCAGGCTGAACCTGGAACCAGGCGACGTGCAGGACCTGGTCGGGTGCGCCCTGGCGGCCCTGGAGCCGCGCATCAGCAGCAGGGACGTCTCATTCAGGATGCTTCCCATCATGCCGCTGGTCCCGATGGACCTGGTGCTGATGACCCAGGTTCTGGTGAACCTCATCGACAATGCCATGAAGTACTCCCCGCCCGGCAGCCCGATCGAGATTGCCGCCAGAACGGATACGCCGTGGCTGGTGCTGGAGGTGTCGGACCGCGGCCCTGGCGTCCCGGAGCAGGACCAGGCTCGGGTCTTCGACAAATTCTACCGCATCCCGATCCCTGAGGGGGCCGGTGGGACCGGGCTGGGACTCTCCATCTGCAAGGGGATCGTGGAGGCGCACGACGGCAGGATCAAGGCCGAGAACCGTGTCGGTGGAGGCCTGAAGATAGAGATACGGCTGCCATTGGCAAAACCGGAGAGATGAGATCATGCCTGCCAGGGATATGAACCCGGAATGTACCGTGGTGAACCGGCCCCGTATTCTCATTGTCGATGACGAACTTGCGATCAGGCGATTCCTTCATACGGCCCTGTCGAGCGAGGAGTTCGTCCTGAACGAGGCCGAAAACGGGCATGCCGGCCTTGCCGCCGCAGCCACGGTCCGGCCGGACGTCATTCTGCTCGACCTGGGCCTGCCTGACCTGGACGGCATCGAGATGATAAAACGGCTCCGGGAATGGTCCCAGGTGCTGATCATCGTGCTCTCGGTGCGAAACCGCGAGGCCGACAAGGTGGCTGCCCTGGATGCGGGAGCCGACGATTATCTCACCAAGCCGTTCGGCGTGAGCGAACTTCTGGCCCGCATCCGGGCTTCTTTGCGACGTTCGTTGCAGCGGACCCCCGAACCGGTATTTTCCAGCAACGGTCTGGTGATGGACCTTCACCGCCGCCGGGTCACGGTCAACAATGGAGAGGTCCAGCTTACCCCCACTGAATACGATATCCTGCGCCTTCTGGTGGTCAATGCCGGCAAGGTGCTGACCCACGGCCAGATACTCCAGCAGATCTGGGGCATCTCCTACCAGGAGCAACCCCACGTGCTGCGGGTGAACGTCAGCAACCTGCGCCGCAAGATCGAGCCCGACCCCTCCCGGCCACGGTACATCATTACCGAACCGGGGGTGGGCTACCGGATCAAGATCGATGAGTGAAGCTACCGGGGAACTCCAGCCGGGGCAGACCCTCGACGGCCGGTTCGTCATCACCGGAGTCATCTGCAAAACCGCCACGGCGACCGTCTTCAGGGCGAACGACCTTCTCACCACCCGCGATGTGGCGCTCAAGGCGCCGTTCTTCAGATCCGAGCTCAGCACCACGTTCTTTTCACGGTATGCCCGTGAGAGCAGGATAGGGGAGCATCTCGATCATCCCCTTCTGTTGAAATTCATCCCGGTCGAGCACCGCAGCCGCCCCTACCTCGTAACCGAGTATCTGCACGGGAACACGCTCGCGCACCTGATGAAAAGCAGCGGTCCCCTGCCGGAAAAGAAAGCGCTCGGGCTCATGAGCCGCATCTGCGAAGGCTTGTCCCACATGCACGGGCAGGGTGTCATCCACCGCGACCTCAAGCCGCACAACATCATGATCTGCCACGACGGCACCATACGGATCATGGACTTCGGCATCTCCGTTTCCCTGGGAGGACGCATCTCTCTCCCCGGTCACGCGCCGGCAATGGGGACCCCCGAATACATTGCCCCCGAGCAGGTCAAGGGGAAGCGCGGCGATAGACGGACCGACATCTACAGCCTGGGAGCGATACTGTATGAGATGGTTACCGGGACGATCCCCTTTGCGGACAAGTACGAGGACGAGTTTGTGGCCATGAACGCCCGGCTGACCGGCGATCCGGCGGCCCCGCGCACTTTGAACGGCAATTTGTCGGAACAGGTTGAGGAGATCATCCTCCATGCCATGGAACGTGACCCCAGGAAACGATATCCGACGGCATTGGCAATGAAGGAGGATCTGGACCATCCTGACGAGGTGCAGCTTACCGGGCGCTGCCTCCGGTTGCAGGCGCCGGCACCGTGGAAGCGGCACGTGAGGAATGCAGTTTTGATCGGGCTTGCGCTCGCGATGGTCGTGTTTGGTTTTTATCAGCTGATCATGCTTGTTGTCAGGCGCGGACCTTAAATTTTGTTTTGTCGTTATCTGCGTTCATCCCATTCATCGGCGGTTACATGAAGATCTTTCCGATTTTTTGTGTCTCGTATCGAACCCTCTCGCGCAGTCTTCTTGCCTTCAAAACTACCCCCGCCAAGGTTGTTGAATCTTAAGTTTTAGGGGGGTGTCCAGAAACTGGACACTTTGATGTATGCTTATAACTAGTAAATATTACAATAATTTATGAAACCATTTTCAAATGTGTCCAGTTTCTGGACACCCCGATATAAAATTATAACTAACTAATATTATTATAATTCATGAAACCATTTTCAAAAGTGTCCAGTTTCTGGACACTTGGTCCCGCGCTTTTTTGCCCTTCTCTCGCCCCATTTTTAGCGAAGTTCCCTTGATAGCATCATCACATTTTTAATTTTATATTGATCTCAGAATGTTACGAAATTTGGACCATGACTTGGCAAACCGTTTGCATTGTTGATTAGCATTCATGGGCATGCTGTCATTGGAGTTATGTAATAACAGGTTTTTTATACAAGAGTTGCTTTGGTTTTCGGGACATCATGTTTTGTAATAATAAAAATATTTTGATAAAGCCAACCTCACCGTAAGGTGGGTGAATTCGGAAAGCCACGGGTCTCAGGGATGAGACTGCCGAGCCGCCAAAACTTGTACTTCGCAAGAAGTCATTTGGCGGCTTTTTGCTATGAAAGGGGGTAAGGCCAAATCAGAAATACCAAATCACTGTAGTTCATGCACTTCGCGCAAGCAGCCCGATACTTGATAAACTTGTCATCTTGGAAGCCTGACACCAAGTTGCTGCGCTACCTGAAACGGAAACTTTCACGTGAAAGCTGACCTTAAAACAAACTTGGCATCTTGGGAGCTTGCCCCCGGTATGCTTCTGACCCCGGTATGCTCCCAAAAATAACTACAACAAGGTGCATCTAGGGAGACCACTATGTTAAATTCACAAGCACTTTTGGATTTGGTTAAATCAGGTAGGCAAATAGATAAAAATTCTGCGGCCCACAGGGGCGACCAGAAATTGGGTGTTTTGGGACAACTGCCCGGAGTGTGGCACAACAAGGAGGGTTTTGAAGGCAGGGCTTGGAATATGATTGCTTTGCCGTTTGGGCAGCCCGGAGTTTTGGGGGATTTTCGATTGTTGTTAAATCAGGCCAATGAGACTTTAGATTTTGACTTGGTCGATTTGGGTGTGCCCAATCGTGGTGCGAATCATCAAGATCAACATCTGTCGGCACTTCGTTATCTCCAAGCACTTGATCAGGTGGCTGCGATTGATGCAACGAGTAATGGGGCAAATAGCGTGACCGTGCCCGCAACTCCGGATATCAATGACACGCCCAAGGGTAGCCATCTCCATCCGGGCCCAGGTGTGCCGCCCAATTCGCCCGTAGGAATCCATCGAGAACCCGGCTTGTTTTTGCACTTGGCAACTCTGACGGGTGTGGGACCGGATTTGGCAGTTGCCGGCCCTGACTTAGGACGTTTAGCAAATATTCCACACGGAGACGCGGTTTTGGCCATGGGCTTTTCGGAGACTGGAACTCCTCCGGCCGGCGCTCCTGATTTTACAATTCCGGCGCTTAATGCAAGCTTCGATCCTCTCCCGATTGGCCTGGGCACCACCGATTTAAACAATCCCTATTTTGCTCCCTACAAACATTTTCGCGATAATCCTTTTCAAGGGCTTTTTGACCCTACAAACCCCCTCAAGTTACTACAAGGCGCAATTACATCGGTCATGCCCAAGTCCAAAGTAATTGATACCATAACATTTACAGTGGATAGCCAAGTGCAAGGTGGGATTATCAATATTCCATTTGTAATTAGTCAGGCAAATGCTACTCGCGTTACGGCCACGTTCTGGATTCAGAGAGTCCAGCCAGAGCATGGACCGGAAAGATTCGTGCTTCAATATGCCCAGCGGGTTCTTCTGGAATTTTTCCCGCGTGCAGATGGTCAGCCGGGGAAAATTCAATGGCCTCATATTTCAATAAACACCATGATTCGGAGCCTGCCTTAATCGACCTGACTTATTTGAATTAGAATAAGTAACCCACAAGGGTCAAGTAACCCACAAGGGTCAGGTCTACAGAACGCAGAGAGTTGGAGAAAAAATAAGGGAAATCGGAAAGTTGTACAAAATGAGCGAATCGGCAATCACTCAACGGCTCGCACTTTTCCAAGTAAAATAGATGATAACAAAAACTTGTAAAAAATGCTGAAAAGGTTAAAGAACAGATTGAAATCTGTGTTTTGTAGACCTGACCCTGTAAGTACTCTGCAGATGGGGTGCTCTACCGTAGCTGCGGCATTTGGTAAATAAAACCACAACAAATTGAATAACTCTCGGGTATATGGGGGTGGAAAGGATAAACGAGCTAATTGCAAGATTGCATGCCCGACCCAGCATGCTTGTGTACAGTGTTGAAAATATTAGTTGATAGTTGGGTATGGCGTGATCCTAGTAGAGGGATAAGATAAACAAATATAAATTTAACTTAAAAAGGGGGGAGAAATGAAAAAAAGGATACTTGTAACTGCAATAATAATGGCCACCACAACAATTGTGCTGCCTATCTATGGTAATGCTACAGGACCAATTGTGCCGATAACATTAGGCACTGACGCTATTTCATTGAAACAAGTACCAGAAGCAAACGATAAAATAATAATTACTGATACCGACAATAAATTTGGCAGTGAACCAAGTAAAATCAAAGTAACCTTTACTGTAATAAATACTGTTCCTGCCAAAACATCTGACGGAACAGACATCAGTTTTTTAGATGCAAAAAAAATAGCTGTTACGCTACCACCAGAAATTTATGGGTATTGCAATATAGACATATTTGTAAACGAAAATAAAGTTTACACAGGGGTCATACAACTCAAACAAGCGCCCACTACTAAAACACCCGAAAAAATTGCTGCTGGCTGGATGTTGCTGAGACCTTTATCATTAACCACTGACCTTTACAATTCAAACCAAATTACTCAAACAACCGATTCTACCGTGTTCACAAAATCTTCGCAACCACAGGGCGGTTACAACGCTAGTATTTCTTATAATTTGCGATTATCAACACTAGACTATATTTTTACTCCTCATCCAACAACACCAAATTGGTTTTCTAATTGTAGCACTTTGTATATTCAAGGGACATACGGTGATTCTGTGTCTCTGCCAGATAGCTCAGTCACGATAAAATATAACAAAAGTTTTTCATATAGGTACGGAGTTAAATTTTCGGCCACATTCGATGATTTATCCCCGAGTACCAAACCTGCTGGTGGATTTTAATGACTAGAGCATTGGGGATACACTCAGCCCTGACGTTGCCACAGCTTTGCAAAATGCAATTGCCGTCGCAGAATCCGATATCGCACAGACAGTATCAGTACAGGCTCTTCTAAATGTAGCCGCCATCCTTGTTGGTACCATAAAACAAAGCTGAACTCAACGGGGAAAGACCGGAGAAACGCCTAGATTGAGTAACCTACAAGGGTCAAGTCTACAGAATCCAGAAAATTGGAGAAAGAATTAGGGAAATCGGAAAATAGTACAAAGTGAGTGAATCTGCAATCACTGTGGCGGCTCGCACTTATTCAGGTAAAATGGATAAGAACGGAAAACATATATAATATACTGAAAAGATAAAAGAATTGATTGAAATCTGTGTTCTGTAGACCTGAACCTTTATGTATTGATTAACTACTTAGTATCAACGAAGGGTTATTTTTTGAAGCCAACCAACACTGTCTTCACCATTTCTCATAAAACTACGAAAGGAGAAGATGTATGAGCAACTTGTTAACGCACGCAGTGGTAGAAGGAAGTTTTCGTCAAGTGATGGCCGGAGCTGTGGCAGTCGGACGGGTTAATCCACATTCAACCATCGAAGTTACATTGAAGGTGCGACGCAAAAAGGCGTTGCCGGCGCTTAACGGACGCCCAAAAAAAATCATGACACGTGAAGATCTCGCTAAAACATATGGCGCAAACGAGACCGACATAAAGAAAGTCGTCGAGTCATTCGAGAAATTTGGATTAAGATGCAAGGTGTCGAATGCTGCAACACGTACTGTAGACCTAATTGGTACAGTCAAGGACATGGAAGAAGCATTTCTTGTCACGCTGTTTAACTATACGCACCGGGATGGCAACTATCGTGGCCGCGTTGGCAACTTGCACGTGCCCATCGAACTCAAGGATCTAGTTGAAGGCGTGTTTGGACTGGATAACCGACGTGTCGCACGCCGCCGTCGTACACCAATGGCTCATAATACAGCCTCCCATGCGCTCACTGCGGTCCCGTCATCATGGTACAAGCCATCAGAACTTGCCGTCCACTACAGCTTTCCTGATGGCGACGGCACCGATCAGTGCGTAGCGGTCCTCGAGTTCGGAGGTGGCTACTTCGAAAGCGACCTCAATGAATTTTGCCAGTTGGTAGGAATTGCTGAGCCTATAGTCAACCCAATCAGCGTGGATGGAACAGCTACCAACTCACGCGATGGTTCAGAAGGCGAAGTCATGCTCGATATTGAAGTCATCGCGGGTGTCTGCCCTAAAGCGACCATCGCAGTATATTTCGCTCAGTTTACTGAGCGTGGCTGGATCCAGTCTATCGACGCAGTTACGCAGGATAAGGTCAACAATCCGTCTGTTGTTTCTGTCAGTTGGGGTTATGCCGAAGATGCGCTTATCTGGACTAACCAGGCTATGACGCAAATTAACAGCACACTACAGGAAGCTGCACACCTCGGAATCACAGTCTGCGTCGCCGCAGGCGATGACGGATCAAGCGACGGCATCAAAGACGGACATGCGCATACTGACTTTCCCAGTTCCAGCCCGTATGTCATTTCGGTCTGCGGCACAACTATCCCGGTAAAGGGTGGCACACAGACTGATATCGTCTGGTTCGAAGGTGACGGATTGCGCCAGGACAACGGTGGAAGTACCGGTGGCGGAGTGAGCGCCTATTTACCACGACCTACGTGGCAGTCCGGAATCAACATCAATTCAGTTAACCCAGGCGCTATTGCTGGACGCATTATTCCGGACATCTCGGCCAATGCCGACTGGAATGCGTCGCCATACCTGTTGGTTGTAGATGGAGGGGCACAGCCCAACGGCGGGACAAGCGCCGCTACGCCGTTGGTCGCAGCGTTATTTGTCCTCATCAACCAAAGCATGCAGCCAAAGCGCGTCGGTTATGTCACACCGCTGTTCTACGGTAAGACTGCTGCAGGAGATTCCATTGTCGGCGCTGTTACTTGTACGGAAGTTGTCTCCGGCAACAACAACACCGCTACGGTTGGTGGTTATGCCGCCGGCCCTGGCTACAATGCCGCTTCCGGCTGGGGTACGCCTAACGGTCAGGCGATGATTGCTGCCTTCAAGCAATTGATTTGATCACGTAAAAACAAGATGCACGATACTTTAGTCGTTATGATTTTTCGTTTTTAATGTGTTTAATTCGAAGAACTCTAGGAGCAGTATATTTTATTTGGCAGCGAATTCCTAGATGTACGCAAAAACTGGGAGTCAAAACTAAAGGCAATAATTAAAATATTCTGTCCCAGGAAATCATGAAAAGCCATTGTAATATTGGGCTTCATTAAATTAGGAGATAGCAATTTTGATTTTCGATAAACACGCATGGTGACCACAGAAGTATCTAAAATCATAGCAAAAGGGGGTAAGTATGGTGATCAACATATCAGATTGCATCTCTGCTGTAGCAGGTTTGGGTACTGCCTCCTATGCTTTGGTGGACTGCTCAAAGGCGATTTTTTGTGGGGTATCGCGGTTCGGATTTTCGTACATAGATCAGGTTATCAACCGCCTGTTGCCGCCGGGACTATACAAGCATAGCCCACTGCCCCCCCAACAGACCAGGGACACGTTGTGGGCCAACTGGGTCAACGGAACTTCTCTTGCGGACCAGAAAGCCATTGCCAAAACTCTGGTGAAGCTGCACCTCGATCAAAATACGGCACAACACCTTGCCAGTGAGACCGGAGTTGACGGCAAAATCCTGAAGCAGGTTGCTGGAAAGTATGCTACTGGCGGCAAACTGGATGACGATGAGACGAATGTTGCCGGCAGGTTTGATCTGATGCTCGCCACCATTCTGGACGAGGGTTACCAGCGGGCTGACCAAACATACCGGAACCGGGCGAAGCTGTCCGCCATGGTGGTATCGATTATCATCGCCTTGATCGGAGGCTATAGCATTTATGACAAGACCAGCATTAATTACCTGCAGAGTAAGGAGATGCTGACGGCCTTGCTTGTCGGGCTCTTAGCCACGCCCTTGGCGCCGGTGGCTAAAGACCTGTCCAGCGCATTGCAGGCTGGGGTGAAGGCGGTTCAGACGGTAAGGAAATAACGGCCATGACTTATTTTCTCGACCTGCGTGTGGATACCAGTGGTGGTGATGTTGCCCGTGAGGTGACGCCTCGTCTCGATTCAACTGTGTGCCCGCTTGACAATCTGTTGGCAAAGATAAAGGGCAAGGAAATACTGCTGGGGGCTCACGGATTCAATGTCAACAGAAATGACGGAATCGAATCGCTCAGCTTGTGGGAGCGGAAACTACAGTTGCCTGCGTCAACCATGTTCATCGGCATTCTCTGGCCAGGGGACGCAAAACTGCCGATTTTTGTCGATTATCCCATGGAAGGTGATGAGGCAATAGGCAGCGGTAATCTTCTAGCCCAATTCCTTGATAACTATTTTGCCGAAGTAACGAGCCTGTCGTTCGTTTCGCACAGCCTGGGTGCCCGGATGGTTCTCCAGACGATCTCTGCGATGCAGCAAAAGCGTGTACGCAGTTTAGTGTTGATGGCTGGGGCGATTGAGAACAATTGTCTAAGTGTTGAATACGAGACAGCAGCGGACAAGGTGGAAGGGATCTCCATTTTGGCTTCGCGTGGCGACTGGGTGCTGGCCGGAGCTTTCCCATTAGGAAACTTGGTGCGAGATCTGATTGACCGGGACCATCCATACTGGAGCGAGGCATTAGGTCGCGAGGGACCAGACGGAACAGCGAGGGATAATGTCCGGCCGAACTGGCAGATCCCTGATAATTGGAACTATGGCCATCTGGATTACCTTAAACAGAACGACGGAGGACCATTGCCACCGCCAGTCGATATACCGCCGGTGCCGGATCCTCCCGAACCGCCGCCGGAACCTCCTACAGACACTTCGGCTTGGTCAGCCGGGTTCACGTCAACTCGGCTTATGGCATAACCCACAAGGGTCTACAGAACCAAGAAAATTGAGAATACCTATGGGGTCAGGTTAAACTTTCTGCCATTCCATAAAAGTTGAAAGTTAAGCCCGACCTGGAAAGCTCTCTATCGGTCTTGTACCGCTACATTTGGGATAAGCTACACACCACCAGAATTCCTTGCCGGCATTGGCACCTTAGCGAGCCACGCGCTTTTTCATCTCTGAGCTACACTTTGGACAAACAGGCTTAGGTGACGTAGGTGCTGATACTGGTACTCTCTAAGGTGACGTAGTTAAGTTTGTTAATTTTATCGAATTGTTTCCTGTCTTGCGTCACGCCAAGATTAGTTGGAATCGGTGCTTAAGAGGTAGTTTGCAAAATTAACAACGTCCCTATAGATATCTCTTGATGATTATAAAATAACCCACAAGAACCAGGTCTACAAAACCCAGACAAATGGATAAAGAAACAGAGAAATAGGAAAATTGTACAAAATGAGTGAATCGGCAATCACTCTGGCGGTTCGCACTTTTCCAGGTAAAATGGATAAGAACAGAAAACTTGTAAAAATCCTGAAAAGGTTAAGGAACTACTTTAAATCCGTGTTCTGTAGACTCGTTAGCTATAACCTAACCAGCCCTGTAATCGTTTCACACCCTATCTGTAATAGTTCCCTCTTGATGCATAGTATCCCCTAGGTGCGTAGTACCCTCTGGGTGCATAATATACCCTCGGCGCGTAGTATGTTGCAGGAGGTGCATACTCTACCGGTCGTGGTGAAACAGCATAACCATATCTTCCTGGCGCTGGGATTGTAGTGTTGACTATGCCTCCGACTATGGCCGCCGGAATGCTAAGAACAGCGGCTATAGGCCATAGCGGGTTGAATCCATGGCCCCAGCCACCATGGTTTCCTCTCCATCCATCGGCAAATACAGGTGCTACAGATGTTGCTGATACCAAGATTGCAATTATTAGTGTTGTAAATATCTTTCGCATAAATCCTCCTTCCCATCAGATATTCCTTTATCTATCAAGACGCACGAGAGACACTGCCGGTTACATACTATTTTTGTTAAGTATCCTTACCTAATGAATACCCTGTGTTTGTTCAGATAGTTATGCTGGGGATACTATGCTTGATAGTATAAGAGTTTTCTGGGGGGAGTCAAAACAGGAGAGTTCCGGGGATGCGCAAGAATTGATTGTATTATCCCGCCCTGTTGGCGGCCGGACGGGATCAAGTAATGTTGATATGCCGTGATTAGGTGACTTTACTACGGCTCTTTTTCTTTAAAGATATGGCAGCCTCTTTATTCGCTGAAACCCTGGCACTCTTTGCCAAAGTTTGACCTGCTTTAAACCCTTTTTCGGTGGCAAGGATACAAGGTGCACTTGCACCTCTTACACTTGTCGCCCGTTGGTTGGTTTTTGCACTGGCCATAACCGAAGCAATTTCTCGTTTAGGTTTGTTCATTTCGACTATAAAGCCTGTCGCCAAGGCCACAGGCTTTACCTCCTTGCCGTTCTTTTCAAGCTTGATAATTCCGCGAGCCTCCAACGAATGCAACGTTCGGGAAAGATTACTCGCCTTCCGCCCAGTCCTCTCTACCAACTGTTTAATATTGTTTGGTTTAATTTCATCAATAATCTGCAATAGATCCTGATTTTCATCCCCTAAAAGCTGTGCAAATGACTTGATCGATTCGAACCACATTTTCGGTTCATCATTGGACGGTTTGTACTCACCCTTTGCAATTGCAATTGTTCTCGCTATAAATTCATCTTTAGAGATGATACCAACGGTGACTATTTTTCCCATAATAATACCTCTTACTTAGATGTCGCTTTTTTAACAGCATGCCAAAAATCTACTAGCAGTTGTGCAGGAGTTTTGAAATCATATTCCTGAATAGTTTCGGTCTTATGTTCATGATCCCATTCGACCTTTCGGCCAATGTATCCCTTTGGCTTGCGAGGGGGAGCATGAGCGCTGTCAAATCCTATTACTCGTTCATTATATCTATCATGTAACGTTAGACTGTAGTTGATACCGTGAGGCTTATGTTTGTTTGGCGCCACCAGCCATGCCTCAAATTTAACCCAATAACCAGCATCACCAAATTCAAAGGTGGTCCCGTGCAAGGACAAAAGCGTGTCTAGTCCGGTATCTCTCTCTTCTGTAGATGAATCAGGTCCTTTTGACATTTATCACCTAATGATAAACATACATTATTTGATACCCAAATACAAATTATTTTTCTTCGTTCAAAACAGGCAAACTCGACCGCGCAGCCTCCAGTTCAAAACCCCCTGGAAACCTCCAACGGCAAAGGTGGAGCGACAGTCCCCTTATACCGGTTAGCCCCGCCGGTAAAGACGAGTGACCCGTATTTGCCGTAATGGGTGATCTTGGGTGTGTACTGTTCCGCCGCAGCTTCCGACAGCGGCTGATAGAGGGCCGCGACCCGGCCCGATGGTTGGGGAAACGGCAGCACCAGGAAGAGCAGGCCGTCCGGAGCGCTCACCGCCTCCTTATCCAAGGAAAACCCGGTACCGTTGACGGCTATCCCGGCGGGGAACGGAGGGAGCATGGATCTCTGCTTCGGCATCCCGCAGAACATCAGGTCGTGCCCCTGTATCCGCTTCCCATCAAGCTCATTCTCCCTGATCACCGCGGCATCCTCATGCCCCAGAGATTCCAGCAGTCGCCTGAACGTCTCCTCCTTGGCGCGGCACCCCTCGGTCATGACGCCAAGCAACTGCTTGGAACCTTTAATGCTGTTGACGTTCACGGGGATCTCGCTCAAGGCAAGGACACGGAACACGTCCGCATCGGGATCGAGGAACAGGTGCCGGGGTTCCACGGGACTGGAGATGCTGAACGGAGTCTCCCGTTGCGAGACCGCCAGATTCTCCACGACCGGCGAACCGGCGGTCTCCAGCCGGAGCGGCAGATGCAGCTCGTAGAAGGGGGGGGACTGCACGATGGTGCCGGAAACCGTCCATCTCTGTCCTTCGCGGCGGCGGGTCACGTTCGCGAGGGCTGGACGCGGCCCGCCTGTGCGGGTAAGCCACTGGTGCATGAAGGAGGACATATTCCTGCCGGAACTGCGGGAGAAGGCGCGTTCGAAATCGCTCCAGGTCGCGGACTGGTAGAGCCTCTCACGGCAGACCTCCCGCAGGGCGGTAAAAAAGGCGCGATCACCGATCTCCTTGCGGATCATGTGAAAAACCATGGCGCCCTTGCCGTAACCGATGGCACGGGATGTGGGATCGAACCGGCTGGTGAAGGCGTCAAGGGGGAAGTCCTTGTCCGGCGCCACGAGCGCGGCGTAATCGGCGAGGATCTGCATCCGGTAATCCCGGCCCTCCGCGGCTGAACGCTTCTCTTTCAGCAGGTAGTCGGCCAGATAGGAGACCAGCCCCTCCGACCAGTTTCCCTCGCTCAGATCGACCTGGATTCCGTTACCCCACCAGGAATGGGCAATCTCGTGGGGAAAGCTGGTGTCGATGATGAACGGGAGCCGGAGGATCGAGCCGCCGAGCAGGGTGAAGGAAGGAAGGCCGTATCCGGTCGGGAAAAAATTTTCCACCACCGCGAACTTCTCGAAAGGATAGGGGCCGAAGAGGTCGATGTAGAAGCCCAGGTACTTTGCGGCGGCATCCAGATAGCGGGGCGCCAGGGCGGCATTATCCGGGTAGAAGTAGGTGTAGATGTCCAATCCCGCCACCCGTCTCTCTTCGATCCGGTACGGCCCGGCACACAGGGTAAGGCCATTGACCGGCCGCTCCTCCTCCCAGGCGGAGTGGGAGACGGCCCCCTCCGTCCCTCTCGAAACCCTTCTTCCTGCCGTCACCGCTTCGGTCCCGGCCGGCGCCGTGACCCGGACGGAGCGTTTGTGCGGTAGTGCCGCCGGGGCCGGGTACCATCCGGCGCCATCGCCGAGAAACGTGCCCTGGGCGGTGATTGCGCCGTTCACCCCGTAGGTCGGGTCCTCGCTGCTGCCCGGATTCTGCGGCAGCGGGTCGTTGAAGACGCCCCGGTAGGCGACCGTTACCGGGACAGCGCCACGAGCGGCCGAACCGGGGATATCCAGGGAAAGAACCCCTTCGCTGAAAGAGAAGGGAGCCTTGTTCCCGGAAATCGAGACCGACTCTATTCGCGCCGTCGGGTTGAGTCTCAGGGATACCCTGCGGGTACCCGGCGCAAAGGTGATCGTGCTCTCGCCGACCAGAAGATGATCCGGCGGCATCAGGGTGACTGCTATTTCCTGCCGCTCAACCGCCGGTTCCCGCTCATCGGTCGGGGCGGCATTGCCTTGGGACGCCAAAGAGAGAACAATCATCACCAACAGTACCAAACGACTCACACTACACCTCCGGCCGCTGATCGTATTCATGTCCTTCTGTGATAAGATTATCCTGAAAACGGCCAACAGGTCCACGAAAGACACGAAATATCACGAAAAATTAAAACATTACAGCAATGCAGAAATTCTCCCGATAGGTCGCAACCATGTTGTTACCTGTTGTATTGTTTTGTTCGTGTCTTTCGTGCTTTTCGTGGACAACTTCTTTTTCAAGGATTATACACATATTTTATTCTCAACATCAGTTTCGCACAATTCTCTTCTATCCTCCAGTATAATGAGAGATATAATGAAACGCATCAGGAAGGCACATCCCATGCTTAAAACAGTACGACAGATCCTCATCCTCGCATGCTGCGCCGCCTTGCCGGCCAACGCCCTTGCCGGCGGGGAGATCACGCGATTGAGCGACCGGCAGGCCGTCAGTTTTTCCCAGATGATTGATGACGCCGGGGGTTCTGACGTCGTTCTCGTCGCCGAGGCCCATGACAACGCAAAGGATCACGCCATGCAACTCGACGTTATCCGCTCTCTCCGGGCAAAAAAGGCCCCGCTGGCAATAGGGCTGGAGATGTTTCAGTCGGATTACCAGAAGCAGCTCGATGAGTGGACGGCAGGCAGGATAACGGAAGAAATCTTCAAATCGATCTATTTCAGGAATTGGACGTACGATTGGTCCTTGTACCGGGATATCTTCATCTTCGCCAGGGACAATCATATTCCGATGATTGCCCTCAACGTTCCGAAAGAGATCGTCTCCAAGGTCGCCAGGCAAGGGTTTGCCTCGCTGACTCCCGAAGAACGGGTGAATCTCCCTGCCGGGGTTACCTGCGACCTCAACAATCCCCAAACCGAATTCCTCAAAAGGTCATTCCAGGAGGTCTTCAGGCATGAGGCGAACGGAAAGATATTCGCCAATTTCTGCGAGGCCCAGGCCGTGCGCAACAACGGTATGGCCTTGCTTGTCGCCGACGATCTGAAGAGGCATCCCGGCAGAAAGCTCGTGGTGCTTACCGGTATCTGGCATGCGGTCAAGTATGGCATACCGGAGCGTTTGACGAACATCGGCAACGTGAGCTACAAGGTGATCCTTTCCGAAATTGCCGAGCTGGACGCGAGCAATGCCACGTCTGCCATAGCCGATTACCTGGTCGGCCGGTAAAGATATGATCCTGAAGACGGCTTTTGGGTCCACGAACGACACGAAATATCACTAAAAATTATAATGTTACAGCAAAACGGCACTTCTCCGGATAGGTTACAAGCATGATGTTGCCTGTTTTATTGTTTTTGTTCGTGTTTTTCGTGGACAACTGATTTTACCAGGATGATATAATTGCGGCCGAGGAGATCTTTTATGGCACATGCCGCCGCACAGCAACAAAGTGGTCGCTTCTCACTGTTCCAGGGGATCCTCCCCATCGACAGCACCCAGGTGCCGGCCGACATCATCGCCGGCATCACGCTGGCCGCCCTTGCCATCCCCGAGGTAATGGGCTACACGAAGATCTCCGGCACGCCGGTCATCACCGGCCTCTACACCATCCTGATCCCCATGACCCTGTATGCGCTTTTCGGATCGTCCCGCCACCTCGTGGTCGGCGCAGACTCCGCTACGGCCGCCATTCTCGCTTCCGGCATCGCAGGAATGGCCGAACCCGGCTCGGGAGAGTGGCTCGCCCTGGCAGGCCTGCTCGCCCTCATGGCTGCCGGGTTCCTGTTCCTTGCCCGTATCGCCCGGCTCGGCTTTCTGTCCGATTTCCTGTCACGAACCGTACTCGTCGGTTTCCTGTCCGGGGTCGGCATCCAGGTGGCTTGCGGAGAGATCTCCGGGATGCTCGATCTGCCCGGCGGGGGGCACGGCACGATCCACAAGCTTGCCGCCACACTGCGGCAGATCGAACAGACGAATCTTACCTCCCTCACGGTGGCGGCCTCCGTCCTCGTGGTCATCATCGGGTCACGGAAGGTGTCGAAGAAGATTCCAGGCGCCCTGATTGCGGTGATCGGCGCCATCACCGCCAGTTGGGCACTCAACCTGGAACGCTACGGTGTCCATGTTCTCGGCCATGTTCCGGGAGGAATGCCGAAGATCGGCCTGCCCGAAGCGGCATTCGACATGAACCTGATCGAAAGGTTGGTCCCCATTGCCTTCGCCATGTTCGTGGTGATCCTTGCCCAGAGTGCCGCCACCTCACAGGCCTACGCTGCCCGCTATAACGAGCAATTCGACGCGAATGTGGACCTGATGGGCCTGAGCCTGGCCAATATCGGCGCCGGCCTGTCCGGCGCCTTTGTGGTGAACGGCAGCCCGACCAAGACCCAGATGGTGGAAAGCGCGGGCGGACATAGTCAACTCGCGCAGCTTACCACGAGCGTCATCGTTCTCATGGTGCTCCTTTTTTTCACCGCTCCCCTGGCCTACATGCCGGGCGCCGTCCTTTCGGCAGTGGTGTTCCTGATCGGGGTGGAACTGGTCGATATCAAGGGGCTGAAGAAGATCTACGCAGAGCGGCCGTGGGAATTCTGGGTGGCCCTGATCACGGCTTTGGTGGTTGTCCTCGTGGGGGTCGAGCAGAGTATCCTCCTGGCCATCGTTCTTTCGCTCGTGGTCCATACGCGGCATGGTTATTTCGTGACCAACATGCTGATCGGTCCCGACAAGACCCTAGGGTGGCGGCAGCGGCCGGTCGGCACCGGGGAACAGGCCCTGCCCGGCCTTATGATCTATCGCTTCATGCACAGCATGTACTACGCCAACAGTCAGTTGCTCAAAAAAGAGATCGATCAACTCGCCAGGAGTGCGGACCCGCCCTTGTCATGGTTCTGTATCGATGCGGCCGCGGTCGACGACGTGGACTTCACGGCTGCCGAAACCCTGCGTGCGATCCATGGCACCCTGACGGGGCTGGGCATCAGGCTCGTGTTGTGCGAGGTCATCGACAATGTCCGCGGGGAGTTCGACCGGTCCCGGCTCACGAACCTGTTCGGTGAAGACGCTTTTTTTGAAACGCCTGTCGCCGTTGTGACCGCCTACGAACAAAGGAATTCCAGCCGGAATTGCTCACCACAAGGAGGAATATCATGAACTACATCGACCGGTTCAGGGTCAAACCGGGGAGCGCGGTCAGGCTGGACAGGATCGATGCCGCCTTCAAGGGTAAACACGAAGACCAGACGTCGGCACAGGATGAGATAGAGAGGTACACGAAACGGCTTCGCGAACTCCAGTACCTGTTGTACGCCGAGGGGAAGAGGTCGCTCCTCATTATCCTTCAGGCCATGGATGCGGGCGGCAAGGACGGCACCATCAATCACGTCCTGGGCAATATGAACCCTCAAGGGGCGCGGGTGTACGGGTTCAAGGTCCCCACAGCCGTGGAGGCGGCCCATGATTTCCTCTGGCGCATTCACCAGGCTGCGCCACAGCGCGGCCAGGTGGCAATCTTCAACCGCTCCCACTACGAGGATGTTCTGGTCAGCCGGGTGCACGGTTCCGTACCGAAAAAGGTCTGGTCGAAACGTTACGATAGTATCAATGATTTCGAGAAGAACCTTGCGGATAACGGCACCCATATCCTCAAATTTTTTCTGCACATCAGCGAAGACGAGCAACTCCGGCGCTTCAAACAACGGCTCGATGATCCTGACCGGCACTGGAAGATCAGTGAGTCGGACTACGAGGAACGCGAGTACTGGGACGATTACACCGAGGCTTTTCAGGACGCTCTGGGCAGGTGCAGCACCGCCCATGCCCCCTGGTTCGTCATACCGGCCAACCACAAGTGGTTCCGCAATCTTGCTGTGTCGCAGATCGTCGTCGAGACCCTTGAGACACTGAAGATGGAGTTTCCAAAACCGTCGGTGGATATCAGGGAAGTGAAGGAGAAGTACCACAAGGCGGAAGAAGAGGAAGCCGAAATGAACCGGAAAAAGGCAAAGGGCAAGGGACGAGAAAAGGGTGGGAAATAGGGTTCATAAGGTTGAAGGCAAGCCTTCTTCAACATGCTCCTGCATGCCATGCATGGTAGGGGGTTAAATCTCTAAAAGGTCAATAGCGATCTCCCACAGAGCACACAGAGGCACAGAGAAAAAATTTGGTTTACCCCTGAAACACTTGGTTTTCCAATGCCCTGTGCGCCTCTGTGAGCGAGTGGGAGAGCGCTTCTGATGTAAGCCTCAGCGAAAAATATTTTTGCCGCCGGTTGAACCGATACATATCAATGATAGAATTACTACCAGACGACATCCGTACGATCTGCGCATACTCTCCAATAGAGCCCGGCCTTTTGTGAGGAGGGGGTGGAGAGCCGTAGGTCTTCAACGCAGAAGACGGCCAAGCTGCCGAAGGATGTGCCTTCGTCCGTCTTGGCTGTTTTTTGTTCAGAATCTTTGCTCGGAATTACTTCCCACGATGACGCTAAGAAAAGACTTGTAAAGGAGAAAAGAAATGAAAATCAATCGAATTGGGTCAGCTCAGTGGCAGGGTGGCATTAAGGATGGCAAGGGCGCGATCTCCACGGCGAGCGGTGCCTTGAAAGACTATCCCTATGGGTTTGCCAGCCGCTTCGAGGGGGTGCCGGGCACCAACCCTGAGGAGTTGCTCGCCGCTGCGCATGCCGGCTGTTTCACCATGGCCCTCTCGCTGATCCTGGGCGAGGCAAAGCTCATTGCCGAACGGATGGACACCTCCGCCACGGTCACGCTGGAACAGGTGGAAGGCGGCTATGCCATTACCGCCGTCCACCTGAAGCTGGAAGCCAGGATTCCGAACGCGGACCAGGCGACGCTTGAACGGCTCGCCGGCATGGCAAAGGCCGGATGCCCGGTTTCCAAGCTGTTCAAGGCCGAGATCACGCTGGAGGCAACGCTCGTTTCCTAGCACATGAGCAATCCCCCAACTGCCCTTCATGGACAAGGAACAGTAACGACGTCAATGATATCAATATAAGGGACCTGATATGGAACACATTATCGAAGTACGCCACGTCTCTTTGGAACTTTATGTTGACTTTGATGATTTCACCCAAACACTCGAACAATCCCTTGGCCGGTTTGACGAAGCTCTCCTCAAGGGAGTGGAGACCGATCCCAGCCCGGTGGAGGAACGCCTCATGGGAGCGGCTGGAGAAGAAGGGTTGATGCTTTTCAATGTCCAGGACCATGGAAGACTATTGGGTATCTATGGGACTCCCAAAAAGGCCATGCAGTTTGTTCTGGGAAACCCGCTCATCGCAGCCACCATGACACGCCATGATATCAGGGCGGGACTCTATGCCCCTCTGAGGCTGTTCGTCTACGAAGCCGAGGACCGATCGACGCACATAGAATACGACCAGCCTTCCTCTCTCTTCGGGCAGTTCGATAATCCGGAGGTCACGGCCGTGGCGCGGTTGCTCGATGTGAAACTGGCCAGTTTGATTGGCAAGGTTCAACACTTGGTGACATAGAATGTTATATGACACTACTACCTTGTAACACTAACAATTTCTGAGAAGACTCCTCCCCCCAGCGGGGGGAGGCTGGGAGGGGGGCTCAGTTGAATTTGACGCTCATTTCCCCCTCCCTAACCCTCCCCCGCTGGGGGAGGGAACACTAGATTCGTAACTTTACGTATTACATGATACTAATGAAACATGACACCACGAAGGGGGAACTATGGAATCCGTGCGCAAGATCAACAAGGTCTGGAAGAGCAAGCCGACCATCGAAGGGGCTGGCGTCCATCTGAAACGGGCCTTCGGCAATAACCAGGTCCCGCTGTTCGACCCTTTTCTCCTGCTCGACGACTTCCATTCCAACTACCCCCCGTATTACCTGAAGGGGTTTCCCTGGCACCCTCACCGGGGGATCGAGACGATCACCTACGTGCTCCACGGCCGGGTTGAGCACGGCGACAGCATGGGGAACAAGGGGGTCATAGAGTCGGGCGATGTTCAATGGATGACCGCCGGCAGCGGCATCATCCACCAGGAGATGCCGCAGGGGGACAACGACGGACTCATGTGGGGGTTCCAGATCTGGGCGAACCTTCCCGCCTCCCACAAGATGATGGACCCCCGCTACCGCGGCATCCCGGCCTCCGGGATCCCGGAGGCGACCCTGGCGGGGGATGTCCGGGTGAAGGTCATCTGCGGCGATCTCGGCGGGGTGAAAGGGCCGGTGCGGGATGTGGTCATCGACCCCGCATACCTGGACGTGACGGTGCCGCCGGAAACGAGTTTTACCCACCCCATCAAGCGCGGGCATACGGCCTTCGCCTACGTCGTGGACGGGGAGGGGTATTTCGATCCGGAACGGAACGCCTATGCCCACGAAGTGGTGGGGACCAGCTACTTCGACATGAAACGGCAGTGCGCCTGCAACGCGGAGGATCTCGTCCTCTACGGCGACGGCGATGTGGTGGCCATCACCACCCAGGAGCGGCCGGTCCGTTTTCTCCTCGTATCGGGCCAGCCGATCGGCGAGCCGGTCGCCTGGTTCGGGCCGATCGTCATGAACACCCGGGAAGAGTTGCACGCCGCTTTCGAGGAGTACGAGAAGGGGACTTTCATCAAGCACAACTAGGAACTAATCTAAATAGTCATGTAAATAGGCAGTTTTGCCACAGAGCACAGAGACAAGGAGATAATCATTCAACCTGGAAAACAGTTGTCCACGAAAAGCACGAAAAACACGAACGAAAACAATAGCATAAGGTAGCATCATGTTGTAACCTGACAGAAGTATTGTTTTTTTGCTTTAATACGTAATTTTTCGTGATAATTCGTGTCTTTCGTGGACCCAAAAGCCGTTTCGGTTCGAATGGTCAGATAACATTTCGGTCTTATTTCTCTTCACTATTCCGGATTTGAGAATATTTGAAAAACTCTGCGATTTTCTCTGTGCCTCTGCGCCTCTGTGGCAAATGTGTTTTCCGGGTTTCAAACGTTAATTCAAGAAGTACACGACACTGCCCCATCCTGCCGACGGGTACTGCTTCTGCCGTGAAAAAGGGAGTGTGATTCGCATCGGACTTGCCGCTGACCATGGTCGGACTTGATTGCGAGGAGATGAACGAGCGCCGCGGCCTGGCCTTCGATACCTGCGTAGATGGTAAGCTAACCCTTGACGAGTACCTGGAGCGGGTGGTATTCCATGAACCGCGCCATATCACCCGGATCTAATTCCGGAAGCTTGCAGCGTTGGGACTGACCCTGCCGTCATGACCGGCAGGGAACCGAAGGAGGGGAAGAGATGCAGCTGGGGATGATCGGCCTGGGAAGGATGGGAGCGGACATGGTGCGGCGCCTGATGAGGGGGGGGCACGATTGCGTGGTCTATAACCGGACTCCCGCCGCGGTGGCGGAGTTGGCGGGAGAAGGCGCGACCGGGTCGGCGTCGCTGGCGGAGTTCGTCAGCCGGCTGGCGGCTCCCCGCACGGTCTGGCTGATGGTTCCGGCCGCCGCAGTGGATGCCGCCATCGCGGACATCGCACCGCTCCTGGAGCCGGGCGATATCCTGATCGATGGCGGAAATTCACACTATCATGATGATATCCGGCGGAGCGCGGAGTTGCGGGAATTGGGGATCAGCTACCTGGATGTGGGTACCAGCGGCGGGGTCTGGGGGCTTGAACGGGGCTATTGTCTGATGATCGGCGGCGAGCACGAGGCGGTGGGGAGGCTGGAACCGGTCTTTGCCACCCTGGCACCCGGCAGCGGAGCAATAGCGCGCACCTCCGGCCGCGAGCAGCGCGGCGGCACGGTCGAGCAGGGGTACCTGCACTGCGGCCCGAGCGGCGCGGGGCACTTCGTCAAGATGGTCCATAACGGCATCGAGTACGGTCTGATGGCGGCCTATGCCGAAGGGTTCAACATCCTGCGCCATGCCAATGCCGGCAAGGACGGGCAGGAGGTGGACGCGGAGACGACCCCGTTGCGCTATCCCGAACTCTACCGGTATGACCTGGACCTTGCCGACATCGCCGAACTTTGGCGGCGGGGGAGCGTGGTCGCATCCTGGCTCCTGGATCTCTCTGCCCAGGCGCTTCTGGACAGCCCCGGACTGGATGGATTCGCGGGCCGCGTCTCCGACTCCGGAGAGGGGCGCTGGACCGTTTCAGCGGCCATCGACGAGGGGGTTCCAGCCCCGGTCCTTTCCGCGGCCCTCTTTGAACGGTTCAGTTCCCGAGGCCAGGCCGATTTTGCCGACCGGCTGCTTTCCGCCATGCGCTACCAGTTCGGCGGCCACCGGGAGAAGAACGCGGCAAAGGGGGATTGACCATGCCGCAAGCCATGCCGCTCGAACCGACCATACTGGTGATCTTCGGAGCCGGGGGGGACCTGGCCTGGCGCAAGCTGATCCCGGCGCTCTACAACCTCCATCTCGACAAGCTCCTGCCCGAGCAGTTCGCCATTGTGGGGGTGGCCCGCAGGCAAATGGACGACGAGGCGTTCCGTCGGCGCCTCCGTGAAGGAGTGGACCTCTTCTCCCGGCGCAGGCCGGCGGAAGAGGATTCCTGGAATCGGTTCAGTACGCATGTTTCCTACCTCTCCGACGATTTCAGCAACCCGGCTTCCGGGCCGGTACTCAGCCGGAGACTGGGGGAACTGGAGCAGGCTTGGGGAGTCAGGGCGAACCGGGTGTTCTACCTTGCCATCCCCCCTGACATGATGGAAGCGGCCGCGGCGCACCTGCAGCGACTCGGCGTCTGCCGCGACTGCCGACGGGACCGCCTGGTGGTGGAGAAGCCGTTCGGCCGTGACCTGGCGACAGCCATGGCGCTGGACCGGCTCCTGAGCGGCATGTTCGTAGAGTCCCAGATGTACCGCATCGACCACTACCTGGGTAAGGAAACGGTGCAGAACATCCTCGCCTTCCGGTTTGCCAACTCGCTCTTCGAGCCTGTCTGGAACCGGCGCTACATCGATCACGTGCAGGTCACCGTTGCCGAAACGGTGGGGGTGGAGGAGCGGGGAGGGTATTACGACAATTCCGGCGCGCTGCGCGACATGGTGCAGAATCACCTGCTCCAGATCCTCTGTCTCATCGCCATGGAACCGCCGATCTCCTTCGATGCCGACGAGGTCCGCAACAAAAAGGTGGACCTGCTGCGCGCCATCCGGCCGATACGGCCCGAGGAGATCCATCATTCAGCGGTGCGGGGACAGTACGGCAGAGGCGTCGTCGACGGCAAGGCGGTGCCGGGATACCGGGAGGAACCGGGGGTTGCCTCCGACTCCGCCACCGAGACCTTCGCGGCGTTCAAGTTTTTTATCGACAACTGGCGCTGGCAGGGGGTGCCGTTCTACCTGCGCACCGGGAAGCGGATGCCCGCCAGGGTGTCGGAGGTTTCCATTCTCTTCCGGTCGGCCCCCCACCAGCCGTTTCCCGCGGCCGCGGTGGAGAATTGGCAGCCGAATCGATTGATCATCCGAATCCAGCCCGAGGAGGGGATCGTTACCCGCATCCAGGCGAAGCAGCCGGGCACCCGGCTCCTGCTCGGCCCGGTGGACATGCAGTTTCGCTACCGGGATGCCTTCAGTACCTCGCCACCCGAAGCATACGAAACGCTGCTCCTGGATGTGATCCGGGGTGATGCCACACTGTTCATGCGGGCCGATCAGGTGGAGTGCGCCTGGAGGATCGTCGCGCCGGTGTTGGAGGCTTGGGAATCGGTGCCGCCGGGCGATTTCCCCGACTATCCGGCCGGGAGTTGGGGGCCGGAGTCCGCCAACCTCCTTATTGCCCGGGAGGGACACAACTGGCTCCAGCCCGCACTGCCCGAGGAGCGGAGATGATCTCGGTCTACCCTGACCTGGAGGCCTTGAGCCGGGCCGCTGCCGACCTGTTTGCGGAAAAGGTGGCGCAGGCCGTTGCCGACCACGGGCGCTCCGCCATCCTCCTGGCCGGCGGGGAAACGCCGCGCCGCACCTATGAAATTCTCGCCAAGGAACCGCTGCGGAACCAGGTGCCGTGGGGGGGGGTGCACCTCTTCTGGGGCGACGAACGCTCCGTTCCGCCGGATGACCCCCGGAGCAACGCCCACATGGCCCACCGGACACTGCTCGACCTGGTGCCGGTCCCGGCGGGGCAGGTCCATCCCATCCCCGGTGACCGCGACCCACGACAGGCGGCGGATGAGTACGAGGAACTGCTGCGCCGATTTTTTGCCGGAGCCGTGCCCCGCTTCGATCTGGTGCTGTTGGGGCTGGGGGATGACGGGCACACCGCGTCCCTTTTTCCCGACTCGCCGGTCCTGGAAGAGCGGCAGCGTTGGGCATCGGCCACCCGGCGGCCCGGCGAGGAGATCTGCAGGGTCACCCTGACGCCGTCCCTCATCAACCAGGCTGATCTGGTCGTCTTTCTCGTGGCGGGCGACGACAAGGCCACGGTCCTCCGCGAGGTGCTGGAAGATCATCCCGACCCCCGCAGCCGGCCCGCCCGGATGATCATGCCGGAGCAGGGCGAACTGCGCTGGCTGGTGGACAAGTCGGCGGCCCGGCTGCTGCGCAGGACAAAATAGTAGCATGATACCTGAATACGTGACGCCTTCGCGGCTCCTCTCGCTTAGCATGCCTCAGTCCCGGCGGAGTACCCGCGCCATAGCAGGCGTGGCACTTCCGGGCGATGTTGGACCCCGGCATGTCGCTCGCTCCGCCGCGAAGGCGTCACGTATTTAGGTGTTATTCCGGTTTAAAATAACCGGAATGAGGAACATCCGCCAAAGGAGACATACAGATGACAGAATCAGCGCCTAAGACCGCCCTTACCCGCTTGCCTGCCTGGCAGGCGCTGCTGGCCCACCACGCAACCGTGAAGGATGTTCATCTCAGGCAACTTTTTGCCGATGATACGGCCAGGGGAGAGCGGCTGGCACTGGAGGGAGTGGGGCTGTACCTTGATTTTTCCAAGCACAGGATCACCGGGGAAACACTCCGGCTCCTGGTGAGGCTGGCCGACGAGTCCGGGCTGCGGTCGCGGATCGATGCCATGTTCGCCGGCGAGCGCATCAACGTGACGGAAAACCGGGCCGTGCTCCACACGGCGCTACGGGCGCCGCGGGATGCGACCGTCATGGTTGACGGCGAGAACGTGGTGCCCCGCGTTCACGAAGTGCTCGACCGGATGGCTGCGTTTGCCGACCGGGTCCGGGACGGCGCCTGGACCGGCCACACCGGCCAACGGATCAAAAACGTCGTCAACATCGGCATCGGCGGTTCCGACCTCGGACCGGTGATGGCCTACGAGGCGCTGTGCCACTACAGCCGGAGGGAGATGACTTTCCGCTTCGTCTCCAACGTGGACGGCACCGACTTTGCCGAGGCTACCCTGGATCTGGACCCGGCCGAGACCCTCTTCATCGTGTCGTCCAAAACCTTCACCACCCTGGAGACCATGACCAATGCCCGCACCGCCCGCGCGTGGCTGGTGCAGGGGGTGGGGGACGAGGCTGCCGTTTCCCGGCACTTCGTGGCGGTATCCACCAACGGGGCTGAGGTGACCGCGTTCGGCATCGACCCGGCCAACATGTTCGGCTTTTGGGATTGGGTCGGAGGCCGTTACTCCATGGATTCCGCCATCGGGCTCTCCACCATGCTCGCCGTGGGCCCGGACAACTTCCGGGCGCTTCTGGCCGGATTCCACGCCATGGACGAACACTTCCGCACCGCGCCTTTCGAGCAAAACCTACCGGTGCTTATGGGGCTTTTGACGGTGTGGTACACCGACTTCTTCGGAGCCCAGGCCGTGGCGGTCCTCCCCTACGACCAGTACCTGAAGCGTTTTCCTGCCTACCTCCAGCAACTGACCATGGAGAGCAACGGCAAGAGGGTTACCCTGGCCGGCGCGCCAGTCGATTACGACACGAGTCCCGTGTTTTGGGGAGAGCCGGGGACCAACGGCCAGCACTCCTTCTACCAGTTGATCCACCAGGGAACCCACCTTATCCCGTGCGATTTCATAGGGTTCTGCCGCTCCCTGAACCCCTTGGGGAACCACCACGATCTCCTGATGTCCAACGTCTTCGCCCAGGGTGAGGCCCTGGCGTTCGGCAAGGATGCCGACCAAGTCAGGGGTGAGGGGACCCCGGAATGGCTCGTGGCGCACCGCACCTTTCCCGGAAACCGTCCCTCAACCACCATCCTGGCGGAGAAGCTGACACCGGGAATCCTCGGCTCGCTGGTGGCCCTCTATGAGCACAGCGTCTTCACCCAGGGGGCCATCTGGCAGATCGATTCCTTTGACCAGTGGGGAGTGGAGTTGGGTAAGTCCCTGGCCCAGAAGATCATCCCCGAGCTGGGCTCCGGAGAGCCGGAACTGGCCCATGACAGTTCCACCAACGCCCTGATCCGCCGCTACCGGCGGCAGAAGTAGTCTTGCCGACACTATTCCGGATGTCTTTTAACACGGATTTAGAACAAAGAGGGGGGGTATTGCCCCCCTCTTTGCCGAATTTGCACAACTTGTAAACTCGGTTTGAATCCGCACACTGGTCCCCGATAATGGCTGTTCTGATAATAAAGTAAACAGCTAGTAGTTGAATCGGATTTACAATCAAAGTGATGTTCTGATAATTGACAACAGTTTAGTTATATTTAATGATCTCGACAAAATACAGGTTATGCCGGCATTTGCAGCCATCCCAACTAAATCTGGAGATAAATCGTTTGTAATAATAATAACTTGAATGTCAGGGTATTGTTCTCTCATGTTTATTGCTAACTTCATATCATTCATACAAGGCATGTTAAAGCAGGTAATTACGATGCTGAATCCATTGTTTTCTAAAATTTCGAATGCTTTGATTCCATTTTGCGTTACTGTGACGTTAAATCCTTTAGATTCGAGAAAAATACTGAGCAGATGGAGATAATTGATATTATTATCGATGAGAAGGATATTATTATTTCTCATTTTGATATCCTTTCCATTGGCTAAATGGAGGTAAATATTTTAACTTTGAAACAAATTCATGAATATATTAGAATAATAAAATAGTATATGTATCAACAATACGTTAACTTATCATAGTTTCGGCCTGAACTTCATTTCTGTGCATATTCAGAGTATGCCAACTTGACTTATTTAAAGTCATGCTTATTTTTATCAATATAGCTCTGCTCTACCTTATTTTTTCGATATTGGACAAAGGAATCACGCATCGCGGTATATGGATCAACCACTGCTTTTTTGAACGACTCATAATCACCGATCCTGAATGATGTGTCGTTTACCTTTTCATGGGCAGCGATTCCAATGCTTGCTTCAATGGGAAGGTCGGACTCACTAATATATGTCAGGGGATACATCAGACGATCTCCGACAAAACCAACGGTTTCACGGAGTGATGAAGGTCCCAAAACCGGCCATACAATATAAATGCCATGACCGATCCCATAATGGCCCAATGTCTGCCCAAAATCAGCTTCTTGTTTCTTGATTTCAAGAACGTCCTTAGCAATGTCTTCCAGACCACCGATGCCGCACGTGGAGTTTATGAGGAACCTGATAAATTCATTCCCTGCTGCAGCAAGTCGGAGTTGCAACAGATTGTTGATAACCCTCGCAGGCGACTTGAGGTTGTCGTATGTATTACTGAAACCTACTCTGACAAATTCTGGAAGAACATAAGCATATCCTTTAGCAGCAGGCTTAAGAAGCCAAAAGTACAGCTTGTCATTCATATTGAACATCACCTTGTTTAGAGGAGACAGCGGGTCAGCAATATTAGTACCCTCATCATCATTGTCATTTTCATCGGAACCGTTGTCTATATCAGAAGGCTTTACATCTTTCGCATCTTCAGAAATATCTTCGTACTGTGACGGCTGTGTTGCCGATTCTTCCTTTATATCGGAAGAAGTCTTTGATGTTGTGTGAGTTTCGGGAACAAAGGAATCCACGCCATCTGTGGCTGCAAAGAGTGCCACCGCAGGTAGGGATGCCAGGCAATATGCGAAGGCAGTTGTTGCAAGGAAACCGGTTGTGAATATCTGCCTGAACTTCAAAATATATCCTCTCTCTCTGATCAGATCAGTTGTCCCTGAACTTTTTCCTGATGGTTTCGAGGAAGGATTCCGGTGGTTTCCTTATGAGAATCTCCCTGAACTGTGAGCGGTAATTACTGACGAGGCTTACCCCTTCGATAACCACATCATAAACCCTCCACACTCCGTCTCTGAATATGACTCGATAATAAATAGGGATCTCGCCGTTTTTTCTCAAAACCTTACTCTGCACCTCAACCGCCTTTCCCGTAAGAGGCACTTCTTTAGTGAAAACTATTTTTTCACCGGAATATGCCAGGATCTTGTCAGCGTATGCATCTTCGAGTAGTGATTTATAAAGACGAATAAACTCATTTTGCTGATCTGGATTGAAAGTATCCCAGCTTTTTGCCAATGTTCTTTTGGAGAGCTCAGTGAAGTCAAACATCTTCTCAGTAATAGAGCGAATCCTCGCCGTCTTGGCCTTTCTCTCCGTCTCAGGTTTGAGAGAAGGATCCTTCAAGATCGTCAGCACATTGTCCGCCTGTGCTTTTACGGTTTCGAGAGCGGTCCCGGCAAATGCGGTTATCGGAACTGCCAGCCACAACATGAGCGTCATCCTTATGATGCGATTATTCATTATTCCTGTAAGAAACTTCATTTTGTCTCCTTTTTCTCGCCCTTTGTTGCATCTCCAAATACGTACTTGCCAATCAAGTCTTCAATGTCCAGAGGTGGAGTTGTCTCGGCAATGGTCCCACCTGGTTTCAGAATATCACCGCCCCCACCTGGATCGATTTTGACAAACTTGTCGCCAATGAGCCCGGATGTCTTGATGGTTGCACTGGCGTCGTCGTAGACCTTGATCCCCTTTTGGATATTCAATTCTACCAGTGCCACCTGTTTGTCCTGATTCATGACCAACCGCTTCACCCTCCCGATTAGAAGACCGTTAATCTCAACGGGACTATCGACCCGAAGCCCCGACACTGAAGTAAAGCCGGCATTGAGCGAATAGTAATCATCGGCAAACAGGGAAACTTTGCCGAGCTTTATCGTCATATATCCCACGCAGATGATTCCGATAACAACGAAGATTCCCACCACCGTTTCCATTGAATATTTTTTCATTTCAAATCTCCTTTGCATCGGTCACCAGGTCATATCGCGATCTGAGCATATCCCGTGAGAGTTCCCCGGTGAGCTCGTCGCTGAGATCCGCGATGCTATTCTTGAACTCGCGCATCATGGGATGATCGATCTTTGCCAACTCCTTAAAGGTGCCCTGAAAGTCCAGCTTCCCTTCCCAGAGTATGAGAATGCGGTCGGATATATAAAAAATATCAGGAATGTCATGGCTGATGAGAACGGCGGTAAAACCGAACTGTTTCCTGTAGCGGGCGATCATACCCAAAATGACATTTTTCCTGACAGGATCCTGGCCTGTGGTAGGCTCATCAAAAAGCACGATTGCCGGATTTGTTATGAGAGCACGGGCCAGCGCCACCCGTTTCTGCATTCCACCGGACAGCTCTGATGGATATTTATGGACGACATCGGATAGTTCCATTTGTTCGATTCGGGACATCACCCTCTTATCGATTTCGTTTTTCTTAAGACCTGTCGTCTGACTGAGCGGGAGAGCAATATTTTCAAAGACGGTCATGGAGTCAAAGAGGGCGTTGTTCTGGAACATATAACTGATCTGCATCCGGCACCGGTCCCATTCTTTTCTGCTCATCTCATTGATCGGCTCTCCCTTGAAAAATATGTTTCCTTCATCAGGGGCAAGAAGGCCGATTATATGTTTGAGGAGAACACTTTTACCCGTGCCGCTTTTGCCGATTATTGTCGTAATCTCATTTTCATAGATTTGGAGATTAGCCTCGTCGAGAACGGTGTTTTCACCAAAACTCTTTGTGACATTCCTGAATTCAACTAATGGTGTTTTCACTGTATCCTCCTACATGAGAAAAGATGTAATTACATAGTCTGAAATGAGGATCATGATACAAGAAAGCACCACTGCCGAGGTGGTGGAGTTGCTTACGCTCCTGGCCCCGTGACTGCCGGAACGCAGGTGAGTGAAGTAGCCCTCATAACAGCAAATGGTTGATACCAGAATTGCGAAAACGAGGGACTTTATGAACCCACCCCGGATATCGGTCATATCCACATAGGCATCTATCCGATAAAAATAGGCGCCTTTATTCACACCGAGAAGGACCACACCGGTCAGGTAACCGCCGAGTATTCCGATAAGATCAAAAAATGCCGTCAGGAGCGGAAAGCTGATGATCGCGGCAGCTATGCGCGGACTGCTGAGATACCGAAGGGGGTCAACTCTCATGGTATATAGTGCGTCTATCTGTTCGGATATGCGAAGAATCCCAATTTCGGCCGTCATTGCCGAACCAGCCCTGGCGGTTATCATGATTGCCGTCAGGACCGGCCCGAGTTCCCTGATAAGCGAGAGGGAGATGACTGACCCAAGGAATCCTTCCGATCCAAATTTTTTCAGCGTGTAAAAAAGTTGCAGGCCGAGAACCATTCCGGTGAAAAGACCAATGAGCATCACGATATTCGACGATTTTGCTCCGATATAAAAAACCTGTTGAATGATCTCCCGAATTTGCTTAGGCCGGAATATCTTCAGAAAGGAGAGGACAAAAAAGATGACTGCTGCACCAAGGTCGTTTAAGACCTGAACAGTCTTTGTACCGACAGCATGAAAGGGAGTCAAAAGGCGTCTGGCATTTATATTCGATGACTCAATCATATATTTTCCTTTTTCAGGAAATTCATAGCCAAAGGATAGTTGCAATCCTTATCGATGATTTTTGGCTCTTCGTCGCCGTGAATGGGTAATGGTATAATTTGCCCTCATTCCATTACCCGGAGGTTTACTGATTGATGCAAACTGAAGCCC
>Ga0326728_10001903_pt1 | contig 71513 bp, 68 predicted proteins | sample MB3enrmetagenome_FD_207602 | JGI IMG/M metagenome (GOLD analysis project Ga0326728, IMG submission 207602) | Lab enriched peat soil microbial communities from McLean, Ithaca, NY, United States - MB31MN | ecosystem: Environmental > Terrestrial > Soil > Wetlands > Peat | place: USA: New York...
AGCCTTGCGCAAACTGGGCTATGACGTGGTGATCGTGCCCACACCGCCAGCCACTGCAAACGCGTGACTTGCTCGGTGATTTTCGACGGAGCGCAGCGAAGAATCTCTCTTTGATTTCCCGATCAGGTTGGATTGAAGAGAGATTCTTCGCTGCGCTCAGAATGACATGCTTGAAGTTTTCGGCATCCACTTATGACGCTGAGTACAGATTGGCGCAAGGAGCAGAACCATGACATGCTGGCGATTTCGATTGCGTCGGAAGTTTGTGCCTTATCTCGAGGGTGAACTCCCCAGTGGAGAGGTAAGGCGCGTGGAAAAGCACCTGCTCAACTGCGAATTGTGCCGCGCCGCGCTGCTGCGCCTTCGGGCCGGACATCGAATGGCGCAAGAACTGCGTCAAATCAGGCCGGACCGAGAGCGTCCGCAGTTTGAAACGCTGATGGCCGGCGCGGGAGGAACGGGCTTCGGCCATCGCGCCCGGAGCCTCGTGTTCGAAACCTGGCTCGACAGGCTCGCCACCCCGCGAGTCGTCGAGGTGCTTGCAGTCCTGGTGATGGTGCAGGCGGCCCTCCTGCTGTCTTCAAACCGGGGGTTTTTGTTGGGGGCGCGAAACGGCGTAGCTTTCAAGCCGAGTGACCTGAAGCTGACCGAGTTTCGACAACTCAGCATTCCGCAGCTCAAATCGAACACCCAGCCTCACATCTCGACCGACGGCTACGTCCGAGACCTCCGCACCGACGATGAAGAAGGCACGGTGCAATTCAAACTGGTGGAAAGAAGGGGAGGGTCAGCGCCCTTTGTCGTTTGTGAGATTATCAGCGCACAAATAGACGCCCCGCGCGAGGGCAGCCATGTGCGTGTTTACGGTGTGGCACGTTACGACGCCCAAACGGGTCGGAAGTGGAACGAGATAAATCCGGTACTGAACATTGCCACCCTGAAGCAATAATTCGGTTCCCACCTTCTTGCCGTTGCGGGCCAGATAGGCGGCGTTCACCAAGCCATTGTGACCACCACCGATGATGACGGCGTCGTACTTGAAAGCCATATCGAATCTTGCGGAAGACGGCGCACGCCATGCGCCATCGAAAGCCGACCGGCGGGCTCGGATACGCGCTCCACGCTGGCAAGGGTGACGTTCCATTCTAGCCATGTCACCTATGTGTTTCAGCCGACATTGGGAAGGAAGGAAAGCGGGGAAGCATGCGCGCGACACAAAAATGATGGGTTCCGAACCCCCCAGGGGAACGGTGGGAGAAGTTTGTAGCGCGGGCGTCTCGCCCGCGGTCGCGGGAGCGTCCCGCTCCCGCGCAAAGCGAAAGCTCAACAGGTTGAGAGAGGTGATTTCGAGCCGAACAGGAGGGCTCAGCCAGCGCGGGCGGGATGCCCGCGACACAGCGGGCGGGACGCCCGCGCTACATCCGGAGGCAGGGAGTTTACAAACTCGCTGCCGCGCGCCATAATGCTGTCGACGACTGTCATGCCAAACTCTGAGTTCTCCACTCCCTTGATGCGACAGTACAGCAGTATTAAGGAGCGCCACCCCAACGCTCTTCTTCTTTTCCGTCTGGGCGACTTCTACGAGCTCTTCTTCGAGGATGCGGTCGTGGCCGCGCGGGAGCTTCAAATCACCCTGACCTCGCGCAACAAGGAGAAAGGCGTTGCCATACCCATGTGCGGGGTTCCCTACCACGCCGCCGAGGGATACATCGCCAAGCTCATCCGCAAGGGATACCGGGTGGCGATCTGCGACCAGATGGAGGACGCGCGCCTCGCCAAGAAGCTGGTGAAGCGCGAGGTGACGCGGGTGGTGACACCCGGGACGGCCATCGACTCGCAGGTGCTTGAGCCGCGGGAGAACAATTACCTGGCCGCGGCGTTGGAGCGCGAGGGGGCGGTGGGACTTGCCTTCGCCGACCTCTCCACCGGCGACTTTCGCGCCACGGAATTCGCGGGGCCGGAATCACGCACTCGCTTTCGCGAAGAGCTGGTCCGAATGGCTCCCAAGGAGATTCTGCTGCCCGGTTCCGTCGGCTGGCCGGCTTCCGGCGTCGGCGCCGGTGTCGACGTGGAGTCGGGTGCCGGGCGTGACGCGAAGCTCCCTGGATCTGGCGCGAGACAGAAACCGGAAGACGGGTCCGAGCGATCGGAGGAGAGGCTTGCGGCGGGTGGCGGGGGTGGACCTGACGCGCCTGGAAAGGCCGGAGGGGGTTCCCAGATCTCAAATCTCAAATCTGAAATCTCCGGCCTGAGGAATGCTTCCCAGATCTCAAATCTCAAATCTGAAATCTCCGGCCTGAGGTCCGAAATTCCGATCATGACTGAGAGCCGCCTCGATGACTGGGTTTTCAGCGAGGAATACGGCTCAGGACTTCTGCACGACCACTTTCGCGTTGCCACGCTGGACGGCTACGGCCTCGAAGGCCGCAGGCTGGCCATCGCCGCTGCCGGCGCCATTCTGCACTATGTGCGTGAGACGCAGCGCGGATCGCTCAGCCATCTCGATACCATTCGCTTTTACCAGCAGCAGGATTCGCTGATCCTGGACCCTGCCACCTTGCGCAACCTCGAGTTGCTGGAGCCGGCATTCGGCGGTCCGCGCAGCGCCACGCTCCTGAGCGCGCTCGATCGCTGCGTGACGTCGCTTGGGGCGCGGCAGCTCAAGAACTGGGTCCTGCGCCCGTCGCTTGATCGCTCGGAGATCGAAGCCCGCTGGGACGCCGTCGCCGTGCTGAAGCAGAACACGATCGCGCGGCAGGAGTTGCGCCGGGCCTTGGGCCAGGTTCAGGACCTCGAGCGGTTGCTGAGCAAGGTGACGCTTGAAACCGCAAACGCCCGTGACCTCCTGGCACTAAGAAACTCCCTGAAACCGTTACCGGCGATCCGCAACAGCCTCACCCGCTTTGAGTCGGCCCGGATCGGCGAGCTTCATTCAAACTTGGATGAGCTTGCGGATGTCCGCGACATGCTTGAGGAGTCTGTCCATCCTGAGCCGCCGGTGCTTCTCACCGAGGGCGGCCTGATCCGTCCGGGTTACCACGCGGAGCTCGACGAACTCCGCCAGCTCAGCCAGAACAGCAAGGGGGTGTTAGCGCAGATCGAGGCACGCGAGCGCGACCGTACCCGCATCGCCTCGCTCAAAGTCAGGTTCAACAACATTTTCGGATACTACATCGAAGTCTCCAAACCCAACCTGCCCTTGGTGCCTGGGGATTACGAGCGCAAGCAGACGCTGACGAACGCCGAGCGCTTTACCACGTCCGAGCTCAAGCAACTGGAAGCGAAGATCCTGGATGCTGAGGAAAGGAGCCGGACGCTGGAACTCGATCTGTTCCGCGAGATCCGGGGTCGCGTCGCCGCCGAGGCCCGACGAATCCGTCAGACGGCAGCCGTGCTCGCCGAGCTCGATGTGCTGGCGTGTTTTGCCGAGTCAGCGGCGGAGCGCAACTACCAACGTCCGGAGTTCTCGAACGACAGCGAGCTTCTGATCGTTCAGGGACGCCACCCCGTGATCGAGCGCATCTGCGACGACGACCAGAGCGGGCGCTTCATTCCCAACGATCTCTACATGAACTCCACTTCGGACCGCATCCTGATCATCACCGGCCCGAACATGGGCGGCAAGTCGACCTACTTGCGGCAGGCCGCCCTCATCGCCTTAATGGCTCAAATCGGAAGCTTCGCGCCGGTCGAGCGCGCCAAGCTGCCGATCTTTGACCGCATCTTCACCCGCATCGGCGCGTCGGACAATCTGGCCCGAGGCCGCTCGACCTTTATGGTGGAAATGACAGAGGCAGCCGGCATTCTCAACACCGCCACGCCGCGCAGCCTCGTGCTGCTGGACGAGGTAGGGCGGGGCACGGCGACATTTGACGGCCTGGCGATCGCCTGGGCCGTGGTGGAGTATCTCGAAACTCACACGCAGGCGAAAACTCTCTTCGCCACTCACTATCATGAGTTGACGGAATTGGCGGACCTCCTACCCGGCGTGCGTAACTATCATGTCTCGGTGAAAGAATCGGGCGCCAACATCGTCTTCTTGCGAAAGGTTGAACCCGGCAGCGCCGACAAGAGCTACGGCATCGAAGTGGCGCGCCTGGCGGGCTTGCCCCTCAGCGTTATCGAGAGGGCCCGTGAGATTTTGGTCCGCCATGAACAGAGCGAGCACACGCTGAGCGAGCGGCTGGCCGCGGGACCCGACGCGCGCGAGCCGGGACCCGTGCAATTGACCATCTTCACGCCTCTGAACGCCGAGGTGGTCCGGGCCATCGAGCAGGCCGACCTTGACAACATGAAACCCCTCGAGGCACTGAACCTGCTCGCGGAGCTCAAGAAGCAGGTACGATCGTGAGCCCTTCCAGCAGCGACCTGATCGGTCAGCTCCTGGCCATCCGCCTGGAAGTAAGCCACTGGAGTGGATCGCTGGAGCGGTTTCTCAAGCGCTACCAGCCGGCCGGCATCCTGCTTTCCATGCCGCGTTGGCAGTCGCCGGAGGCTGCCGCCGAGTTGTCAGGTCGCCTGGCTGGCGCACTCTCAACACCTCCGTTCTTGAGGCCCGGCGACGAGCGGACCATCGACCGGCTCGCCAGCCCGCTGCCCTCGCCGCGGGCGGCGGCCGACGCAGGTCTCAGCGCAGTGGAACGGCTGGCGGGTCTGGTGGGGCGGGGGTTCCAGCTTCTGGGATTCAATTCCTACGGCGGTCCCACCCTCGATCTCGTCGCGCCCGGCGCCGGTAGCCCCTTCGTCGATCGGGCCTTCAGTGCCGACCCACAAATCGTGGCGCGATGTGGGGATGCCTTTATTCGGGAGCTCGAGCACCACCGGATCGTGGCGTGCCCCGGGAGTTTTCCCGGTCTGGGCAACGCATCGGGATCGAGGCACGATCCACCGCTGGTCATCGACAAGCCGATGGCTGCGCTCTGGCGTGAGGACCTCGTGCCTTATCGCGAGTTGCTTTCTCGTATGGCTCTGGTCAGAGTCAGTCCTGCCGCCTACAAGGCGTTTGACTACGACTTGCCGAAACCCGCGCCGCTGTCCGAGAGAGTGGTCGAGGGCCTACTGAGGGTGCGGATGGGATACCGCGGGGCCGCCGTGGCTGATCTCAACGCGGTCGGAGTTGCCGGCCAAAAGCTAAGCGTGGGCCAAGCAGCGGTTCGGGCTGTCAACTCGGGTTGCGACTTACTGGTGGTGCGTGGGGAGGGGGAACTCGCCGAGGCTTTCGCAGCGCTCCAGGAGGGAGTTCAATCCGGGGCGCTTCCTCCCGAGCGCCTCGAAGGGGCTGTGTCGCGTACTCGCGGCGCCAAAAAGGGCCTCGCGCTTCCGAGTGGCACGATTTCGGTACCTGACTGGGACCAGCTCCTTCACGAGTGCAAGCAGTTCGGTGAAGAGTTGCGGACGCAGGAGTAACGGATTTGGCTGACCCGTTGGCGCGCCGTCGCCTTCAGTTCGAGCGCGGCAGGGCTTGGCCCCGCTTGGCGGTGGGGCTGATATCCGGAACCTCGCTCGACGGGGTCGATGCGGCGCTCGTGAGCCTGGCGGGCTCTTCCGACCGGCCGCGTTTGCGGCTGCTCGAATTCATCACCGTTCCGTATCCGCCCACACTGCGCCGGCGGTTATGGAGGGTGGCAAGCGGCGAGGCGGCGAGCGCCGGGGAAGTCAGCGATCTCAACTTTTTGTTGGGACACTTGTTCGCGGAAGCCGCGTTGCGTGTCTGCCGGCGGGCGGGCGTTTCAACAAGGCGATTGTCGGTTATCGGGTCGCACGGCCAGACGATTTTTCATCAAGGACGCTCCCAGCAAGGTGGTGGGCACGGTGACCGACGCTCATCAACGGAAAGGGGAAAGCCGAACCGCCCGCAGCCGGCCAGCACGCTTCAAATCGCTGAACCGGCCGTCATTGCCGAGAGGACGGGGGCTCCCGTGGTTGCCGATTTTCGCGCCGCCGACATCGCGGCCGGCGGAGAGGGAGCGCCGCTGGTCCCGCTGGTGGACTACCTGCTGCTCCGCGACGCGAAGCTGAACACCCTAGCCTTGAATATCGGCGGGATCGCCAACGTTACGGTGATCCCGGCCGGCAGCCACGCCGACGAAGTCTTCGGCTTCGACACCGGGCCGGGAAACATGGTGATGGACGGTTTGGTGTGCCGCTGGACGCAGGGCCGAAAGAGCTATGACAAGGACGGCCGACTCGCGGCCCGAGGCCGAGTCATCGAATCCCTCCTCGCCAATCTGCTGCGCCTCCCGTTCTTCCACCGCCAACCGCCGAAGAGTGCCGGACGCGAGCAATTCGGTGACGGGTTCCTCGAGAGATTTTTCCTGAGGCGTGGCGCCGACGTCAAAGACCTGCTTCGCACCGCCAACGAGTTCACCGCACGCTCGGTTGCGGATGCGCTCGAGCGCTTTGTCTTCTCACGCCTCAAGACCCAGGCGGGCAGGGGCCGTCTTGTTATTTCGGGTGGTGGCGCCCACAACTCAGTGCTCGTCAACCGCCTCGCTGAGCTGCTGCCGCAACTCGATGTCCACCTGTCCGACGATTACGGCCTGCCCGCCGACGCTAAGGAGGCGATCGCTTTTGCCGTGCTCGCCGATCGCACGTTGCACCGCCTTCCCGGCAATCTTCCCGCCGTTACGGGAGCACGACGAGCGGTGGTGCTGGGCAAGGTGGTGCATCCGTGAAGGCCCGTGAAGGGTTGAGGGCTAGCTTCACTCTCGCGTATCTCGATAGCCGATGTACCACAACGTCGTGCTCACCATCTCGCGCAGGGAGTAAAGGGCGCGATCCCAGGGTTCGGCTTCGATCGGACTGTGCGGGGCGGGCGAGCCGTAAGCGGTGATGCCCATGGCGCGGAGCATCAGCTTGATCCGGTAGAGATGGAAGCCGTCGCTCACGGCGATGCACGTCTTGGCGTGGCGCTCGTTGAGCAGCCGCGTCAGAGCCTGGACGCTCTCATAGCTGGTCTCGCTGTGAGTATCGGCGAAGATCTTTCCCTCGGCCATTCCCTGCTGGACCAGGTAATCACGACCCACGCCGGCTTCCGTGAAAGTCGGGTCGCCACCGCTCCCGCCGGTGGTGATGACGAGCGGTGCGAGGTCACGTTCTTCCAGATCGAAGGCGTGGTCGAGGCGCGCCTTGAACACGGGAGAGGGCGTGCCGTTGTATTGTGCAGCGCCGAAGACAACAATCGCGTCGGCGGGCCGCGCTTCGTCGCGCGCGGCCTGGCGCCGAATGGCTTGGTAAAGCGTGAATTCGGCGTCGATGAGCCCGACCAAGCCCAACAAGAGGACCAGCGACAGCCAACGACCCACACGCAGGTGACTCAGCCGAAAAACTCCTTCAGTTCAGACTCGGTGACCGGACCATGGCGCAAAATGCGACCACTCTCCCCCACCAGTTCGACGACGGTGGAAGCCATGTCGCCTTTCGCAGTTCCGCCGTCGAGGATCAAGGGCAGTTTCTTGCCGAGTTGCTCGTCTACCTCGGCGGCCGTGTTGCAGGCGGGATGCTCGGTGATATTGGCGCTGGTCCCGGTAAGCGGGCGGGCGGCGGCTGCGACCAGGGCTACGGCGATGGGAGACTTCGGCCAGCGTAAGCCCACCTTGCCGGTGTTGCCGGTCACCTTCAGCGGGATCTGCCGCGCTGCCGGCACGACGATGGTCAGCGGGCCTGGCCAGAACTTCTCCGCCAGCCTGAAGAACAAGTGCGGGGGATCCTCGGTGAGGTCCGCCGCCTGGTCGATCGACGCCACCAGCAAGGGCAGGGGACGACCAGAGGCCCGGCGCTTGAGTCGGAATACTTCGTTGATAGCCGCCAGATTGAAGGGATCGGCGCCCAGACAGTAATACGTGTCGGTGGGGAAGGACACGACGCGGCCGGCGAGGATGAGCCGCGTGGAGCATTCCAGCACAAATTCCAGCCGTGAGTTCTCGACTTTCAGAATTTCGGACATGACGCCGCCCGACCGGTTGTTCTAGGCGCGTGACGCTGACCGTAACATAAGGCCGCGGAGAGCGTCAAGCCGCAAGCCAGTCTCAGTCTGCGTATCATAGTACAGACTCGGTGAAGATGGACCAAGGAAATGGATTCCGAGAGAAGGTGCCCGATCCAAGGCGATGCGCGGAGATTCTCTTGACTGCGCGGTCGCCCTTGGGGCAGAATAGCTTCTTCCACTGTAGGTGTGCCCGAAGAGTATGACACGGAAATGGGGGTGTGCGCTGTTTGGCTGAGATAAGGCTTCAGGAAGGCGAGTCGTTGGAAAATGCGCTTCGCCGGTTCAAGCGCAAGGTTCAGCAGGAAGACATCATCAAGGAAATCAAGAGGCATTCCTTCTATTTGAAGCCGGGCGAGAAGCGTCGGGTAAAACAAGCTCTGGCCCGGAAGCGGCTCCGCAAGAAGACACGGCAACAGCCGTCGGAGTAGCTCGGCTTTCGCCAGAGATTTCGGAGGAACGTAGCCCCCTGCCTCCGGATGGCGTGAAAAGACGGGAAGCCGATCAACGCGGATAAACGCTGAGGAACACCATTCTCTTCTCTTGTTGGTGTTCAGCGGCGTTCGTCCGCGGCGCCAGTTGGGCTTATCACACGTTTTCGATTCTGCGCCGGACCAAAGCTGCAAAGCGCCGCCTTATCTCCTGACCGGCGCCGCTCCAGCGCGCCAAGTCGGGATCACCCTCTCTGATTCTTCTCCGATACTCCTCGTCCCCAATTTCAGACTACAATGGCATGAGCGAGCCGTCAGCGGTCAGCCATCAGCAAGAACCGGACTTTTCTTGCTGAGAGCTAACGGCTGATAGCTGATCACTCGCTCAGGATGACATGCTGACGGATTGTCACTGACCTGAGTCGCTCTGTGTAGTTTCGAGTTTCGGATTTCGTGTTTCGAACTATGGCCACCTTTCACCTTCGGAATTTCGGATGTCGAGCCAGCCAGGCCGACGGCGCCGCGTTGAAGCGACAACTGCTGGACGCGGGCCTTGTGGAAGCGGCGAGCGCGGACGCTAGCGACGTGGCCGTGCTCAACACCTGCACCGTGACCGCGACCGCGGACGCCGAAGTGCGCCAGGTGATTCGCCGCATTCGCCGCGCCAACCCGGACTGCCGCATCCTCGTCACCGGCTGTTACGCCCAGCGCGCGCCGGCCGAGATTGCCTCCTTGGAAGGCGTCGCCTGGGTGGTGGGGAACTCCCACAAGCACGCGGTGGCCGAGATCCTGGGCGTTCGAAACTCGAAACTCGAAACTCGAAACTCGGAAGTACAACTCGATAATCGCGTTGATGCTGCCGGGCCTAAGCCCCAAGGGATCGCTGGAATGCCCTCCGTTGCCGTCGTGCGCCCGGAACGCGATGCGACGGCGTGCGGAGACGGACTCTCGCGCTGGCCACCCGATTCTCCTGCCAACGGCCATCGCGCCCAGATTTTTGTGGGGGACATCTCCGACGAGTTTCACTTTGTCCCCACCTTTCCTGATGACCGCACGCGCCCCACGTTGAAGGTGCAGGATGGCTGCAATGCCCGCTGCTCTTTCTGCATCATCCCGCAGGTGCGCGGGCAGAGTCGCAGCCTGACCTCCGCGAGAGCCGTCGAGCAGGTCCGCGCGCTCCAGGAGCACGGGTTTAAGGAGATCGTCCTCTCCGGCATCAACCTGGGAAGCTACGGCCGGGACCTCGACCGCCGGATCACTTTTCCGGCTCTGCTGGAGAAGATACTCGCCGAGACTTCGATCCCGCGCATCCGCATCAGTTCCATCGAGGTGATGGACGTGAGCCCCGAACTCATAGGGCTGGTGGCGAGCAAAACGCGGCTGGCCGATCACTTCCACGTCCCCCTGCAGAGCGGGTGCGACCGCATCCTGCGGCTGATGAATCGGCGGTACTGGACCACGCAGTATGCCGAGCGCATCCATGCCATCCGCGAGGCACTCCCGAATGCAGCGATCGGCGCGGACGTGATGGTAGGTTTCCCGGAGGAAAGCGCGGCGGACCACGCCACGAGCCTGCGCTTTATCCAGTCCTTGCCCTTGACTTACGTCCACGTCTTTCCCTATTCGCGACGGCCCGGCACGCCGGCCGCGGGCCGCTCCGGCCAAGTGGACGGGCGCGTGGCCCATGAGCGAGGTCACGAGATCCGCGCCGCCATCGAGGAGAAGCGCCAGGCTTTCCTCGCCGCTCAAGTTGGCCGGGCCCTGCCGGCGCTTACCCTTGATGATACGGTCGATGGCGCTCGCCTGGCGCTCACCCGCAATTACCTGAAGGTTGCTTTGCCCGGAGCGAGCGTACCGCCCAACACCCTGCTCACCGTCGGGGTCGGCCGGATCTTTGACGGCCTCCTTTACGGCTTCCCTCAAGAATTGATTCCATTGGCTTATCGCAAATGATACTGACGGTCCTGGCTTCCCGAGTCGGTTGGGACTCTGGATCAAATGGAAGCCATTTCGAGTCCAGTCAATCGCCCGGCTCGTTTGACGAGCTTTTGGTCGAAGGTGGCGAATCGCTTTGCGCTCCCGGCACTCGCCAGGTGCAGCGCGTCGGCGAAGTCCAGTCCCTGCGCGAACCAGTCCAGGGCCTTGGCAACTGCGGCTTCATCTTCCAGGAACACGGTTGACATCCCCGCCAGGGTCCGGAAGCCTCCGTCCACATTCTCCGGTGTGAAACCATAGAGGCGGCGCAAGACCCACTCGGTCTCCAACAGCACTGTCTTGGCCACCCAGATTTCGTTGGTGTGAATCAGCGAAGCGGCTAGAGTGGCCTGCGTCTCATCGTCGCGCACCAGAAAGCGCACCACAATGTTAGTATCGACCGCGATCATGCCGTGCCTTCACCTCCTTCGCAATCGCCTTCTCCATCTGCCGAAGCGTCTTCGGCCGTCCGCTGTACTTCAGGCACCCAAACGCCTCTTCGAAGGTGGTGGGCGGAAAGGGCCGCAGAGGGCGCAACAACAAGCCGCCCGGGACCTCTTCCACGGCGAATTCAGTGCCGGGCTGCCAATCCCGGGCTTCCCTCACCGATTTGGGGACGACCACCTGTCCCTTGGACGAAAGTCGCGTCGTTTCCATGGCCAGCCTCCCGAATCCCTCCAAGTAAGATTTAAGTAAGACAGTATACACCAAGCCGGCCTGTAGCTGCAATGCGTCTCGTACGGAACTAAGCACCTGCAAGGAACCGATGTATTCTTGGCACTGCATCGGCCTTCTGCAGAAGGCTTACTTTCTGCCCTGCCCGGTACCGCTTCGCCAACAACTCCATCAGTGCGCGTCATCGCTCGCCGTAATCTCGTAGTTCGGCAGCGGCCCGGAGACGGCGTAACTCACGAGCTGGTCGAGCAGCAGCGTGGCGTAGGGGTCACTGCCGTAAGTGGTGGCGAGCCCAAAAGTCGAGATCAGCAGCTTGCCTTTGCCGTATTTGGCCTGGACCAGGATGCCGACGCTCGAGTGCACCCAGCCATAGAAAATACCGGCGAGCACGTCCTTGAAATCAGCGGGAGGGACGCCCCGCACCACGGCGCCGGGCGTCACCGCCTGAGCCTCGAAGCCCGCCAGGGGGTCAAACCCAAGCGCGGCAAAGGGCGCCACGTCTTTCCTAATCCACAGGAAGCTCGAGATCCAATCACCGCCGAGGTCCGATCCGGCCCGCGGCACGATCTCGAGGCCGGGCGCCAGCGTCTGGCGCTCGTTGGCGATGAGGATGACCCGGCCGCCCGCCTCGAGGGTCTTCTTCACGGTGTCGTCAAAGGCAGAGGCGATCATCACCGGCAGGGCCTCGGAGCCGGACGGGGCGGGGTAGTTGCGCGCCCGCATCTCCGTCACTAGCCTACGCAGCCTGCCGGCGGGGTCGTGGAAGGCCACCGCGGGCTCGAGGTCGTCAGTGCGCGGCGGGTAGAAGAAAAGGTCGATGGAGTTTTCGGAAACAGTCTTTCCCCCTGCCGTCACTTTGATCTTCAGGGCGCGTCGCGAAGGGCTCAAAACCGCAGGGGCCGTGAACCGGACTTTGTCCAACGCGGCCACCGAGCCCGCCGCGACAGCGGGGAGCGTGATGGCTCCGCCCAGCGAAGTGCCCTCGAGCTCCCATCCGGCGACGGCGTTGGCGAGTGGCTGTTCGCCGTAGTGGGAAAAACTCGCGGCGGCTTCGACGCGCTCGCCCGAAGTCCAATTGCGCTTCTCCGAGCTCAACATCACCAGGTCATCCTTCTGGAGGCCGCCAAGCTGGGCAGCAAAAACTTTGGGGTGACGCCATAGGTCCAGCAGGCCGTTCGACTCCCAGTTGATGTCCGTAAACTCGGTGATGACGTAGCCCTGGATTTCCGGGTGCTGCCGCAGGCTCTCGATCTCGTACTTGAGTGATTCGTACTCGTGCCATTCAGTGGCGTCGGCGAGCGCGTTCAGGTCCGGGAAGAGGGCCCCAACCTGATAATCGGTGAAGCGCTGCCGGAACCCTTCAGGCCGCGTGATCTCTTGACCGTTCAACTCACGCGAAAACCACCAAGGCGGCGGGTCGGGCACGCGCGGCAGTCCCCAGTTGCCGAACTCGGACAGCATGAGGGGTTCATCGCCTTTGGGCGCGCCGTCGTTATAAGGCGTGAACAGCCAGCCGGGACGCGTGGCGAGGTCGCCAACGAAGCGGTCAAAGTCCGCGGCGTGATCGGGTACGGAGTTGTACTGGTGGAAGTCCGCGAGGTCCGTGGCCATGTGGAAGTTGTCACAGCAAGCGCTGTTGTCGTCCGCCAGCCAGCCCGGCACGATCTTTTTCGCGTTCTCGTAGGCCTGCTTCAGCCACAAGCGATCGCCGGGTTGCTTGAGGTCGGCGCCCCAGCTCTCGTTGATGATGCTCACCAGAACGATTGAGGGATGGTTCCAATCGCGCTCCACCATGCCGGCCAGAGTCTCGGCGGCGCGCCGTTCGGAGTCCGGTGTGAGTTTGTCCCAGTTGGGAATTTCGTACCAGATGAGCACGCCCACCTCGTCCGCCGCTTCCAGATAACGCGGGTCCGGCGCCTTGATGTGGCAGCGCAGCAGATTCAGGCCCAGCGCTTTTGCTTTGAGCATCTCGTCGCGGATGAAATCGAGCGAGGGCGGCGTATAGCCCGTGTCCGGATAGAAGTCCTGGTCGAGCGCACCGCGCAAGTAGAGAGGCCCGCCGTTCAGATAGAACTTGCCGCCTCGCGTCTCGAAGGTGCGAAACCCAAAGCGAGTGCTACCGGAATCGCCGGAATCGAGCGACACGCGCAGCGTGTAAAGGGTGGGGCTGGCCGGGCTCCAGAGGCTCGGGCCGGCGACTTTGCCGGTGAACGCGGCGCGCGCCTGGCCCGCGCTCAAATCCGCGCTCGGGCCCGCGCTCAGGCTCTTGGTTTCGCTCCACACCACCTTGCCTGCCGCGTCGCTTACTTCCGCACTCAGGCCGGTCCTCTGGCCGCCGGCGGTCGGCGTCGTAAACACCGAAGCGTCGATCGAGAAGCTGCCGTCCGCCCGCGCCGTAATGTGCGCGGGGCCGAGATGAACGCGGGGGCGAATCTTAAGTTCGACGCTTTGCCACAGCCCGCTGGTTTGAACGTACCAGTTCTGCTTGCCGTGCGGGATTTCCGCGTACTTGATTCCTTCCACCTCGCTTGGCTTCGCGCCCGGGTCGGCGACGCGCACCGCAATCTGATTCTCGCCAGGGTGGAGCAGGGAAGTGACGTCGAGCTCGAAAGGCAGGTAGCCGCCCTCGTGCTGGCCCGCCTTCCGGCCGTTGACGTAGACTTCGGCGCGATAATCGACAGCTCCAAAGCGCAGCAAGGTCACCGTGTCGGGCGCCATCGCCTCAATCGTGACCGCGCGCCAGTACCAGGCCACGCCCGCGTAGTCGCGCAGGTCCGGAAACTGCAACTGCCACGAGGAGGGGACCGTCGTAGGACGCACGCCCTGGGCCTTGGCAAGATCTTCCACCGTCAGCGTGCCCGCAGGGTCAGCGAGGAAGCTCCAGTCGCCATCGAGCGAGATCGTCTTTCCGGCCGGCTGCTGGGCGGCGGCGGCCGCCGCACCCCACAGCAGCATCATCAGGACGAGCACGCGTCGAAGCCGCAAGACCATCAGTTACCCCCGTTTACGAGCCGGTGTCTCCTTGGACTTCAGAACCGGCGTTCCTCAAACATGAAGATACACTTTGTCCGAGCCGGGTACAACCGAGGTGCCCGACGCGGAGGGAGAGCGCTCCGCTTCCCCACCAGCAGCGGCCCCAATTGCTTTTCTCCTCCCACTGCGATAATTTTTGTCTGCGATGGTGTTTGTTAGGTGGCTCCATTGGGATAGGAGAGGGGTGTGGTAGGATGGGATCATGCCGGAAGTCAGTCGTTTCTTTGGCATCGTGATTCGCATGTATTTCGACGATCATCAACCACCGCACTTCCACGCCATCTATGCGGGGTTTGAGGCGCAAGTGGGAATTGATCCGATCATGGTTCTTGACGGGAAGCTTCCGAATCGTGCGGTGTCCATGGTTCTGGAATGGGCAGCGCTTCATCAAGGAGAGTTGATGCACAACTGGCGTCGGTTGCGGAGTGACCAGCCGATCGAGAGGATTGAACCTCTCGCGTAGAAAGGCATGCTGTGTTTCCGAGGGTCAAACAAGTCCATCACCTGGGAGAGTATCGCCTGGAGTTGAGCTTCACGGATGGCACCAAGGGCGAATTGGACCTGAAAGAACGCGTTGTCGGTCGTGGGGGTGTGTTCACCCCGCTAGAGGATATAAGTTTCTTCAGACAGGTTAAGGTGGATCCCGAAGCTGGGACGATTGTGTGGCCCAATGAAGTGGACTTTTGCCCAGACGTGCTGTACAGCCTTTTGACCGGCCGGCCAATCCGAGTGCTTGAACTCGCCTAACGAAGGCATGCACCCGGCCACCCAAGAAACGGGGCGGCGGGCGATGCCTGAGTCGTTACGACCGGGAATGGCCCGATCGGGAGCAGCTTCCCTCTCACTCTTGACGATAGACGGGAGGCCGATATGACAAGAAAAGCACAGGCTTCGCCGGAAGTTCCTGCGCATCCCGAGCCGTGCGTCAATGTCCCGCGTCCTGTTTCTTCTTCGAAGCTCATGGTGCCTATACCGCCGCCCCCGGGCAGATCACGCTTGGGCATGGCCTCCAAGAGCCTGCCACCGATACATTCACCACAAGCCGACACACACGCCGGCCGTGGCCAAGCTCTCAAACCAGATTGCAGACCTCAAGCTCCGGAGGTCTGGGCTACCCTTGCTTTGTGGACTACCGATAATTTGCACCTCATATTTCCAGTACACAACGCTTCAGCCTGGTCTTGAGCCTAAGGTCTTTTCGGCGGCAGCGGAAGAGAAGGGGAAGAAGAGGTATCAGGAGTCAGGTGTTAGGCCGGCAGCGGCGAAACCCTGCACAGCGCGGCTCCTACAGAGGCGCCGCGCGCGAGGGCTCTCCGCCAGGAGCAGCCAATAACATCGGGCGTGTTTGATCAAACGTGCGCCGGTTTTCAACAGCCGCTGCTGCGAGCTGGTCAGCGACCGAAGAGCCCAATCAGCCCGACCACGATTAGGTAAAAGCCTACGATATACCTGAGGAGCTTGGGGAAAACCAGAATCAAGATGCCTGCGCCCAGAGAAACAATCGGCGAAAGCGAAGTGAAGCGCAGCGTCAAGGCGCCCCCCCTGGTCTGCGCGAGAGCCGTGGTCGTCAACAAGCTGAATAGCACTATGGAGAAAACGCCTTTTTCGAGTTTCAATCCACACCTCCTGTCATGCAGAGAGCGTCCTAAACTGAGATTTCTCTTTTCGATTCTCGACCGACGGATAGCATACAGGTGACCGCCACTGAATGCAACTCTCCCGTCGGGTCTGCGGTGCCAGGTGATTCCACGGGCCACGGAAGGGGCCGGTTTTAACTCTCCCAAAAATCCCAAAGCCCGTTTAGACATGCCGTTGTGCTCATCCGCCGCTAGAGTAATGTCCGACAATTGGGTGGACAACGTAGCGCCGCCATCTTGGCGGCATTTGCCGGCAGGATGCCAGCGCTACTGCCGGAACGCCGTCCAGTCATTTCCTGGGCACTACGCTAGAGCGCGGGCAAGGATTTCACAAGCTTCACGGTTTCAAGGCTCACGCGAATGACTTGGCCCACGAGGCGCACGATGTATTCGCGGTCGTCGGGGCGGTTGGGGTCGGACCGGGTAGCGCGACTTGGCGAGACATCCCAGCTAACAACACTCCTCGCCCTGCAAGGCTTTCTTCCCTTCCAGGCAGATGACGGGAACCGCAACCAGCGCGGCGGCGGGGTCTATCCAGCGGATATGAAGCACCGCATTGAGGACCAAGCCGGCAAGGGTTATGCCGGCAAGGTAGGCACAGGTTGCTGACTGCACCGCGTCGGCGGTTAACGCCGCATTGCGAGCCTTTTTACCGGCTCTTCGCTTCGCCGAACTCAGCATGGGCATGACGGCGAGCGCGGCTAGGGTGACGCCGATGCCGATCCAACTTGTATCGGGCCGCATGTGCTGCCAAAGCGCGAGGGCAGAGCTGATGGTGATGACCGCAGCGAGCACGAAGAGAAGAATACCCGCGAGTCTCGTGGCCCGAGCCGTGCTCAGAGCGAGGCGTGGGACGAATTGCAGGAGCACCACGAGTGCCGACAAGAGTTCGATCAGACTATCGGCGCCAAAGGCCAAAAGCACGGGGCTCCGCGCGCGCCGCGCGGAAAAGAGACTAAGGGCGCACTCAACCACCATCCAGATCAGCGTGACCACCTGCAGCCGCATAATCTGGCGCGATATTTCGCCGGAAGTTCCTGCGCATCTCGAGGCGTGGGTCAATGTCCCGCGTCCTGTCTCTTCTTCAAAGCGCTACGCTTGCTTCACACCCTGGATGCCTCACGAGTGAGAATCCAGGCTAGCCACCCGGAAGGCGGCGAGTTCGGCGACGCGGCTTGGTTGGAGGGTCGTGAATTCCTTTTGAGGTACCTTGAGGTACTTCCATGTTGTCTGAGTCAAATTGGTAGCAGTCTCGCACCAGCGCGTGGCAGCCGCATCCTTATGGGCGACTTCGGCAGTTTCCTGGCCTTTAGTTTCAAGAAGCCAGCATTTCCCCTGAATATCCAGCGCGACGAAGTCAGGCGTATAGAAGTGGAGGTTCATTGCGGCATCGGTGTACTCGATGGTGAAACCGAAGGAAAGTGGAATCTTGGCAAAAGCCTGCACGTCCGGGGCGTTATCCAAAAACTTCGCAAATTCCCGCTCGAAGTCATTGTCGCAGGGCACCAAGTTGAATACCGTCTTCCGTCCCTCCCAGACTGGACGCGACCAGGGGAAAGGCTGGCAACCCGAAAGCATGCGGGCCGGTTCGAGCAGTTGTGGCGTCTGTTCCTCGATGGTTAGTTCCAACAAGGCGTTTTTGAAGACATCCACGCAAACATAGTGGGCCACCGCGGTGCTCATGGCTTTCACAGTCGCTGGATCATTTAAATCAACGAGGTGGCCGAAAGCCCTCCCCTCAAAGAAATCCCGCACCTTGGGGGCGAGTGCCGCAAATTGCGAAGGCAGCTTCACCGCTTTCGCGATTTCCCGCGCGTAGTATCCAATCACTTCTTGTGCCGTCTGCGGCTCGGGAATCGTATAGTCGCGCTCCACTTCTTTCTTGAGAGTAATGATGTCGTAGCCTTCGTAGCGAAACGTCTTCGCCCGCGGGTCGTCTTCGCTCATAGGGAGGACAATGCTTTGCAGGCCCATGGGATTGAGGCCGGCAATCTCTTCCGCCAGACTCTTCTTGCGCACCAGCGAGGGCGTCAGCACGGGCAGCCCGATATCAAATTTCTTGCGGTCGTCTAGGGGCATGATCGTGACGATATGCAGTTTGTCTTTGCCGAGTTCAAACGTATCAAGCTTTAATTCCTCAATTTTTTCAAGTTCGTCGACGAAATCCAGAAACGCCTTGTTGCCGATGATATCGACGCGTTCCGTGTAGCTTCCCGGTAACTCGCGAAACATCAGCCGCAGACCGCGTCCGATGGTTTGCTCGGGCAGGATGTTGGCTTTGGACGTATAGGGCCGCAGACCCACCACCACCGTAACGGTTTGCACGTCCCAGCCCTCGCGCAGCATCAAGACACTCACAATGGCGTTGATGGGGCTATTGGGGTCGTCCACTTTGCGGACCGCTTCGCGTGCGGTATCCAAATCCCCCTTACTCACTTGACCCGTCTTGTCGGTGTGGATTACCTGGGTTTTGTCGTCGCCGAAATCTTCTGGGTACTTCGTTTTCAGCCAGTCGGCCACATCCTCAGCATCGTCCGTAGTGTTCATCATTACAAAAAGGACGGGTTTCCTGCGCAGTGGCTTGAGCTGGTCGCGGTATTCCCGCCAGCGTTCCACGGCCGCGGTCAGATACGCCCGGTAGCGCACGCTGGCATAGTCCGATTTGGCTTCTGTGACCTTGGCAATGCCCTTCATCGGGCGTTTCACGATGCCGTCAATAATCGCTTGCTTTAGGGGGTAATCAGAAATAGTCCAGGGGAAAATCGCTCCCTTCTGGAAGCGTGGGGTGGCCGACAAATCCAATTGTGCGGTGAGTGGGGTCTCAGCGTGCAGCCCCCGAATCACTTTGTTCCACTCGCTCTCTTCATCGTGGGTGTGATGCGCCTCGTCATTGACCACCAACAAGCGCCCGGCGCGCAGACCGATTCGGTCACCGAAGTCCGCTAGTTCCAGCTTCTCCCTCGGCGGCTTTGACCCAAGCATTTCGGTCATGATCTCGGGCTCATCCTCCTGAGCCCGATTCGGTCGTTCATAGAATTGTTGGATGTTGGTGAGGAAAAGCGTCCCTTCGGCGTGCGCCTTTTCGCCCTCGCCGCGCATCACGCAATCAAAGTCCCAGAAGATTTCGAGTTCTTTGGGGATGACGGGATCGGTGCGAAAGATGCGCCCGCCTGCGAAGTCCCCTTTCAAACGCTCAAAGACGATGACGTTCGGGGCCACGAGCAGAAACGTTTTTGCATAGTCCTTGGAGATGTCGTCAGTCTCGCGTGCCGCATTGAGGAATTGCCATGCCACTGCCAGCGCCATGACCTTTGTCTTGCCGCTTCCCGTCGCCATCTTGACGCAGTAGCGCGCAAAATCGTCGTACGGTGGCAGCCGGACATCGCGGAGATTCTGCGCGTAACGTTCCAGCAGCGCCTTGCGCGTCCTGACCTTTTCGAACTCCCACACGAAGATCAGCGTCTCAATCGCTTCTCGCTGTGACGGGTGGTATTTGAAGGGCGGGCCGGTCGCCAGCTTATGATCGGTTTCAAACCAGTAGTTCAGCAGGATGCGCGTTGTATCGGTAATGCCCTTGTACCCGCCCGCCTTCCAAGCCTTGACGGCCTCTCGAAGTGCGGGCACACACGGCCCCGTGCGCAGCCTCGCGGTGATATCCAGCAATTCGGCCTGGCTGGGGTCAGCGGGTTTGGTTTTTCGCCGTGGCATGGAAAACCTTCCGGCCGTCTACGCATCACGGCTGGCCGGTGGGGTCGAACCCGATTCTTCGCCGGGGCTTTTCCGGCGGTGTCATGAGTTCCCGGATGGCATCAAACACCATCTTGAATTGCGCGTCGTATTTCCCTTCCATTTCGTCCAGGCGGCGGGCCAGATCGCGGTTCGAGGCCAGCATTTGCCTCAGCCTGACAAAAGCCCGAACCACAAAGACGCTCACGTCGACAGCCCGCTGGGAGTTCAGGACGCTCGCCAGCATCAGCGCTCCATGCTCAGTGAAGGCCGAGGGCAAGGCCGGAGAGAATTTCAACTTGGCGAGGTGGTCACAATTTGTGACCACCTCCTGCTTCTCCTTCTGGGTGAGGCGGAACATGAAGTCCGAGGGAAAGCGGCCCGTGTTGCGTTTGACCGCCTGATTCAGAGCCTTCGTCGGAACACCGTAAAGCTCCGCCAAGTCCGCATCCAACATGGCTCTTTGGCCGCGAATTAGCAGTATTCTCCGCTCGATCCGTTCCGGCGGGATAGCGAGTTTTGAAGTCACGATTTGTGACTTCAAGTTCTTCACAGCTCCCTCGATGTAGCGCCGCCCTTCAGGGCGGCACATGCCGGGCTAAAGCCCGGCGCTACAAAACCAAAATGCGTCACTGCCGGCACTCTGCGTGCGCCAAAAAAAGCGCAACGGCCTTGAGGTCGCAATTTGCGACCTCAAAGTTGAGGTGCCAAAATGGAACCTCAAATTTTCGGCCTCCTCCGCGTATGCTGGAACATGAAGTCTTGAGGGACCGATCATGTAGTCGCAAGTTGCGACCACCTCCGACCTTTCCTGCCTCCCATCCCCGATGTGGTAAGAGGCGCCCTCTCCTCGGGTGGTCACAAATCGTGACCACCTATTTTTACTTGACCTCAATTTGGATTGTCTTCGTGGTGTCGTTTCCCAGGATGTCGATTACCTTCACGACCACCGTGTACTTGCCGGGTTCGGAGTACTTGTACTTCGCTTCCAATTCGATCTTCGGGTCCTTGCGCGTGCGGTACGATTGCCACTGGTTGTGGAAGGTGTCGTTCTTGTAATCCCAATCCACCGCCCAGTAGTCCACCATCTGGCTCCAATGCTTGATGGCCTTGCGAACTTCCTCCGGGATATCGTCAATAGGGATAACGAAATCGCTCAGCGTGAGCGTAACTTCCCGCTTCTTTGCCTTGGCCTCCACGGATAGAGCCCCGAGTTCGAAAAACTTGATGTCGCCTTGTTCCACGGCCTTTTTGTCGAGCGCCTCATGGGGAATCTTCTTGAACGTCACGCCGACGCGCGATTCCGCCGCCACCTGCTTCGCCGTCTCGTTAAGGTCGAGCGCGAATTCCCACCCCAGAATGTCCACTCCCGCTTTGGTGGGGGAATCCTTGCCACCCGCCACCGCTTTCCATGTTTCCTTGGCGATGGCTTTCACGTCTGCGAGCGTCACCGGCGCATCCACGGCGCCCACGTGCACCATCCGCCCGCCCTTTGCCCCGTGCAGCCAGGTGTGTCCGGAGACGGGCGTGGCGTGGTACAGGTCCAGAATGAATTTGCGGTAGGCCATTTCCCGTTCACTTTGTAGGGGCGGTTCGCGAACCGCCCCTACGTGCGATTGAATCGTCGCGGCGTCGAATTCTGCCGCTTGCCAGGCCTGGCGTTCGTATTTGCCGAGGTTCTGGACCACAAATGGCCGGACGTTGGGAATGCCCAACAGCCGCTTGCGCGTGGTGTGGATGGCAAACCGGCCCAGGTCACAAGCGATCCAACGGCGATTGAGCTTTTCCGCCACCACCGCTGTCGTCCCACTGCCCACAAAACAGTCGAGAACGAGGTCGCCTTCGTTGGATGAGACCTTAAGGATCCGTTCGAGGAGCGCTTCGGGTTTCTGAGTGGAGAAACCCGTCTTTTCCGCGGACCAGCCGCGTATCATGCTGATGTCATCCCACCAAGTGGAAAGCTGGACTCCCTTAGACTCGTCCAAATACCTCTTCTCCATTGGCACATTGCCCGGCTTCGTCTGGATTACACGCCCTGCTTTAATTAATTCCTTCATCCGGTCTCTGGAGTATCGCCAGGGGCGGGTAACACCCATCACCTCATAAATCGGATTACCTTTCGCAGCACCTCCCGGGCCGAGCATATTATCCATCTTCCACCGGCGACCGTCCGGGTCCTTGTACTTGTAGAACCGCTCCACATAACCCTCGCTAAGCGGTAGGTAAAGCGGATTCCAGGTGGTATTTTCTGACCTTGTATAGTAAAGGATTACGTCATGAATTCTTGAGTAGTGTCTGCTCCCTTGTGTGATATCCCCCTTTGCGTCGGAGCGCTTCCAAACGATTTCATTCACTAGCCGGTCAACACCGAAGATATCGTCCAAAAGGACCTTCACATAGTGCGCTACATGCCAATCGAGATGCACATAAAGGCTGCCGGCATCGTGAAGGAGTTCATGCATTAGCGTGCCACACTCATAGAACCATCTGAGATAGGAATCCAAGCCGCTTCCCCACGTGTCGCGGTATGCTTTCTGCTCCAGGATGGACGGCTCCTTGGTGAAGGTCGTGGTTTCGTCATCGCTTGTGTCGGGGTCGTCGGGGATGGTAGCGGTGAAGGAGAAATCCGCGCCGGTGTCGAATGGTGGGTCAATGTAAATGAGGTTGACCTCGCCGGCGAATTCGGGCAGCAGCGACGGCAGAACGTATTTCTTATCGCCCCAGATCAGCCGGTTGCGCCACTCGGTCTCGCGCCCCTGCGCGAAAAGTTCCAGCGAGCGCTGGCGTTCCTGGACGCTCTCATTCACCGTTTCGATAGTCTGAAAGGGCAGGGCAATGCGCACCGGCCCTTGCTTCTTGCCGTCCCGGTACTTTCCATCCCAGATCAGTTCGGTCATCGGCGGGCCTTCTACAGGGCGCTATATTACCGCACTTTACTTCGGTTGACCGCTCCCATTAACTGCGGGCCGCGCGCGAGGTCGGGCACACGTTCCTTGAATTCGCCAACCGCTTCTTCAAAGCCTTCAATATCCGGCTCGGTGTAGGAGAAGAATTGGTTGAGAAGGGCGGCCAACTCTTTGGGGTTGCCGAGACTGTACGGCCCGTTGATCTTCTGCTTGCTCTGAAACAGGACGCCGGTTTGGGTGTCCTCAAAGATGATGTTGGAGAGGGGGTAACCGCGCGCGATCTTCTTCTTGATCTCGGTGTCAAGATCGTCCTGTGCGTCTTTGGCTTCCCAGTAGCCGCGCGGCAGGCTGTTGCGGTCGCGCAGGGTGCCGTCAGGACGAATGAGAGCGCCGCCGGACTTTCCCGAAAGCTCGGCGATGAAGGTCCAGTCCTTGAGGCGGGCGGCCTCCTGGAGCAGGGACTCGAAGGGCGAACGCAAGCTCATCTCGTTCAGCACACCCTGTGCCCGCAGGGCTTCGACGTTTTCGTAATACTTGCGAATGGAGCGATGCGTGGGAGCTATGAGAGTGTGACCGGTCATAATCTCGTACGCAATCCTAGCACTTTAGCGGGGGGCGGGCCAAGCACCAATGGTTTTAGTGGGACGCATCCACAGGCACGGTATCACTCGAATAAATAATTGTCTTGACATCCGTCTTTTGAATACGCTATAGTTCTTGATGCCTCGTCGGATCGGTGGCAGCCGTGGTTGAAGGAGAAATGGGTCCGGTCGGCGAAGCATCCGGAGAGCCAACGGACAGGTCGAGGACGGGAAGATTCGAGATTCCTTGTAGGGCCGAACGGCGTTCGGCCCAGGCCGGGCAACGGACAGGTAAGGGACGAAAGGATTCGAGATTTCAGATTCAAGAGACGACCCCCCATTGGGCGATACCGAGGCCAAGGTCGATTCAGTGGAGTGAAAACCAAGCCTGGAAGCCCGGAAGAAGCCAGCGAAGCGAGGAAGCGGCTTGGAATGAGTGGATCCGGAGGTGGCTGTACGGTAGCCCAATCAACGAAAGCGCAGATTAGAAGCCGGAGACTGGCAGGGACGGGGATCGCGTCCGGTTGCCGGGAACGAACCCATAAGGATAAAGCATTTATTTTCAGCCAGATAGGCCATCTCCACCACCAACGAACCCATAGCGATGATCGCCTTTGTTTTCAATTGTTTGCAGCGATTTTGAGGCCCATTTTGGAGAATTTTGAATGGATTGCCTCAACCCGATTGCAGATTGGGCGAGAAAACAGGGGCTCGGGGTCAAGGTTGAGCGGTCAGCGGAGAAGAGATAGAGGGAGGATGAATGCTGCGAGAGCGAAGGCCAACCACATCGGGCTTCTGCCAACCCTAACCTCTGGCCCTCTTTTCGGGGAGAAAAGCCGAGGAGTTATTGAAAACAAAGGGCCGATCCCGGTAACAAACCCAAACAAAGTCGGGAAGGAGTAAGAAGGATTTTACGGAACAAAGCGAGTAATATATTGAAAGCAAAGGATCGCTCCAACAAAACAAAGCGGAAAAGAAGCGAGAAGGAGTCAGGGGTCAAGAGTCGGGAAGCCAGAATGAGAGAACCTCCGCTTGCTGAGTGTTTTTGACGGAACAAAGCGAGTACTATGTTGAAAAACAAAGGGTCGCGCTAAAAAAACAAACCGGAAACAAAGCGAAGAGCAAGGAGTCCGGGAGTCAGGAATCGGGAGTCAGAATGAAGGAACCCCGGACGGCCGAGTGGCTTTGAGGGAACAAAGCGAGTACTAAATCGAAGTAAAGCAGCTATGCACAAGCAAGGCGACAACACGGCGGAGAAGAAGAGCCCGGCAGTCGGCGGTCTGCCTCGTCTCCGTGCTCGATTCTGGCCCCCGGGTACTGAGAACTGAGACAACGAAGCCACGGATTTGCTTGAAAACAAAGGAAGTCTATCGGTGAAAAGTAAGAACGAACCCACGGGAAGAGGCCCTTTCCAGAATGGAAAAGACATGGCCGTATGGGGTCAGCATGCAGGGCCAAGCATGGGGCAGTTTCTCGATCTTCTCCCCGAAACGAACCCACAAATTCTGCGGAGGACCCCAAATTGGCGAGCCATTGGGGTTTCTTCTATGTTCCGGCTTCGGCGGGACCGCAGCAGGAGGGTGGGGAATTGCAGGAAACGGGGGTATGCACGCTGGCAGGGAGTCGATTCGAGCACAAGGAGAAATTCCTCGGTCCGCCTGCCCAAGGTGGGGAAAACCCGGTTATTTCCCTTGATTGAGGCTTTCAGGCTAGAATGCTCTTTACATGAGTGAGAAACCCCAACTCTTTGGCACTGACGGCGTGCGCGGTGTGGCGGGCCAATACCCGCTTGACCGCCAGACTGTGCGCAGGCTGGGGGCCGCGCTGGGCGTGGTCCTGGGGAAGTCGGCGGCGGCGCGGCCGCTGCGCGTCCTGCTCGGCGAAGACACGCGCGAGTCGAGCCCCTGGATCTCGCGGGCCCTGGCTGCGGGGTTGAAGTCGAGGAGGGTTGAAGTGACCTACGCGGGGGTCCTCACCACGCCTGGCGTAGCCTATCTGATGAGCCATCACGGTTTTGCCGCCGGCATTGTGGTTTCGGCTTCCCACAATCCTTACGTTGACAACGGCATCAAGGTTTTCTCGAGTGCAGGCACGAAGCTCCCGGAGCAGGTGGAACTTGAAATCGAGCGCGAGCTGGCCGAGGTCGGGAGCGATGGGGCAGCGGAACCGGCGCTCCCGGGCGATACGTCCCTGTTGACGGACTACGTGGAGCGCTTGGCGAGCCTCGTGGCCAGGGGTCCCTGGGTTGCCCCGGAACGGCTGGTGGTGGACTGCGCCCACGGGGCCTCGTCGTACGTCGTGCCGCCGCTTCTGGCGAGACTGGGCATCCGGGGGCGGGTCCTCAACGCCGAGCCCAACGGCCGGAACATCAACCTCCAGTGCGGATCGCTGCACCCCGAGCAGATGGCCGAGGAAACTCGCAACTCAGGGGCGGACCTCGGCGTGGCCTTTGACGGCGACGCCGACCGGGCCATCTTCGCGACCCGCGATGGCCGCATCGCCGACGGCGATCACGTCCTTTACGCCTTCGCGCCCTTCTTTCAACGCCAGAATCTGCTGACGGGCGGCGCCGTGGTGGGGACGTTGATGACCAACCTGGGCCTGGAGATCGCTCTGGCCGGCGAGGGCATCGGTCTGAAACGGGCGCCGGTGGGCGACAAATACGTGCTGGAAGAAATGCTGCGCTCCGGCATCAACCTGGGTGGCGAGCCCTCCGGCCACATCATTTTTTCAGACATTTCGCTGGCCGGCGACGGGCTGGTGACGCTGCTGGAAGTGCTGCGCGTGGTTGCCGCCACGGGGGAGCCTCTGGAAGAACTCGTGCGCGGCTTGAAGCAGTTTCCACAGATCATTCGCAACGTGCGGGTGAGAACCAAGCAGCCGCTCGATTCGATACCCGAGGTGATGGCGGCCATCGCAGCGTGCGAGCGCGACTTCGGCGACAGGGGTCGAACGGTGGTCCGCTACTCCGGCACCGAGCCGCTGGCCCGCGTTATGGTGGAGGGCGAGGAAGCCGGCGTCGTCGAGCACCACGCGGCCCGGATCGCCGGCGCTATCAGCAACGCGCTGGGGGTTTGAAGCTGTCAGCCGTCAGCTATCAGCAATCAGCAAGAAAATGTCGGACTGATCGCGGGGGTTGCTTGCTGACAGCTGAGAGCTGACGGCTGACGGCGGTTACCGAGCAACCCTGCCGGATCGCCAGCCATCCTACCCGGCAGGCTGCGGGGAACAAGGTAAGGGAGGCGGAAGGCATGGCCATTCGCTGGTTTCTTTCACTTCTGGTGATACTTTTTGTCGCGATGCCGCCGAGGGCGCGAGCCCAGAGCGCTACGCCAACTCCTGTTCCTGAGAGCCAAGCCACGAACGCGCAATTCGTGGTTCCGGCCGACACCACCATTCCGATTGAGCTCCGCAACGCCATCAACTCCCGCAACGCGTCCCCCGGGCAAGCGATCTACTGCGACACGATTTATCCGATCACCGTGGCCAACCGAATCGTGATCCCGGCGGGTAGCTGGGTCAAGGGCGAAGTGACGCAGGTGGTTCGCCCGGGCCGCGTCAAAGGTAAGGCGCAGATCGGGCTCCGCTTCATTTCGATTACCTTGCCCAACGGCACAACCCGCTCGTTGCGCGCCACGCTTTCCGGCTTTGGCGAGAACGGGAAGCAGGGTTTCAGCAAGCGCGAATCCAAGGTTGAGGGCGAATCCTCAAAAGGCGCGGACGCCGGCAAGGTGGCCGAGACCACGATCACGGGGGCCGAGATTGGAACCATCGCCGGCGCGGCGGGGCACGATGTCGGCAAGGGATTGGGCATTGGCAGCGCGGCCGGCGCCGTGGGCGGGCTGGTCTGGGTGCTGGCGACTCACGGCAAGGATATTGTGCTGCCCTCCGGCACCAGCTTGGAGTTGCAGCTAAGTGCGCCGCTCAGTTTCTATCCCGACGAGATCGAGCCTGCGCGTGACAACCCCGCCGGACCTGTTCTGCCGCCTCGCGATCCGGGTCCGGGAGAGTGACCGCCGCTTCCAAGATTGGGGGCGATCCTACCCGGCCAGCGCCTGATCGAGGTCCTGAATGAGGTCTTCCGCCGCTTCCACGCCCACCGACAGTCGCACCAGGCCGTCGGTGATGCCAATGGCGAGGCGCTGATCGCGGGGCACGGCGCGGTGGCTGGTGGAAGCCGAGTGCACAATCAGCGACCGCGTATCGCCCAGGCTGGCGGCGCGAGCGAAAATGTCCACGCGGTCCATCACTCTCTTGCCTGCTTCGTAGCCGCCCTTGGCCTCGAAGCTGATCATGGCCCCGAAAGCCTTCATCTGCTTCTTCGCCAGCTCGTGACCGGGATGTTGGGGCAGGCCCGGGTAATTGACGTGCTCGACCTTGGGATGCCGGACGAGGAAGTCGGCGATTTTCGCCGCGTTCGAGCAATGCGCGGGCATGCGCAGGTGAAGCGTGCGGATGCCGCGCAGGATCAGCCAGGCGTTAAACGGGCTGATGACGCCGCCAAAGTCGCGAATGATTTCGTGGACCAGGCGGGACAGATAGTCGCCGTGGCCGATGACAGCGCCGCCCATCGCATCGCCGTGGCCGCAGAGATACTTGGTGGCCGAGTGGACCACCACGGTAGCGCCCAGCTTGAGCGGTTGCTGCAGGGCGGGCGAAGCGAAGGTGTTGTCGATCACCGTGGGGATGCCGTGCGTCCGGCCGAGGTCCGCCAGGGCGGCGATGTCCAAGATTTCGAGCACCGGGTTCGACGGCGTTTCGAAGTAGATCATGCGCGTGTTGGGCCGGATGGCTCTCTCGAAATCTTCCACTCGCGTCGATGGAACAAACGTGGCGGAGGCGCCCAGCGCGGGCAGCTTCTTGTTGAGGAAGTTGTAGGCGGCGCCATAGAGCGAGCGGGCGGCCACCACGTGATCGCCGGCCTTGACATATCCCAGGATGGCCGAAGAAATCGCCGCCATGCCGGTTGAGAAGGCCAACGCTTCCTCGCCCGCTTCCAGCGCGGCCAGCTTTTGCTCCAGGGCCCTGATGGTGGGGTTGCCATAGCGCGTGTACATGTACCCGAACTTCTCTTCGCCGTAGACTGCGGCCATCTCGTCCGCGTCGGCGGAGACGAACGTCGTGGACTGATAGATGGGGGTATCGAGCGCACCCGTGGTGGGGCAGGGTGCTTCGCCTGCGTGCACCGCCTGCGTCGCAAACTGCAATCCGCTTCTCATAAAATACCTCTCCTCGCTCAACGATAGGCCTTTCGGCTGCCCGGCCCGACATCGCGCGAACCAAGCGTATCGCGTCGTGCCGTAAACGAAAAGGGCCAGTTTATCCATCGATTCGTTGGGCCATCGGGCGATTGAGTCACTGAAAAGACTTCATTGATTTCAATGGATCAATGGCTCATGGTGTGTCACTGGACATCAGCCCCGGAAATGAATAGACTTTTTCTTGGTGATCTCCAAGTTGTGGGCCGGGGGTGTTTATGGCGCATTGCCCAGAATGCGAGACCGTGATCGACGTCGATGAGGATGAGGTGGAAGAAGGCCAGGCGGTCGATTGCCCTGAATGCGGCGCGGCGCTGGAGGTCGTCAACACGAACCCTCTCCAGTTGGATCTGATCTCGGATGAAGAAGAGGAAGAGGAGGGAGAGTGGTAAGGCGTGAATCGCGATTGGGGACTCGGACCTCGCCTTCGGCCTCACCTCAAACCCAGCGCTTCAGCGCACGGGCCTGGATCAATCACTGCTGGCGCTGCCGGCGCTGCCGGCCGGTGTCCGTGGCGCTGGTGTCCTTGGTGCTCGTCGCCGCGTGGCCGGCGGGGGCCAAACAGAAGAAGCCGGTTACCAGGACGATCGCGGGCGCCGTGCTTGATCAGGCCGAAAACGGCATTGGGGGCGCCAGCGTCGAGCTGACCGACCTCCAGACGGGGAAGAAGATCGCCATCTACACCGAGCAGGGCGGCCGTTACCAATTCTCCGACCTCAAGTTCAATGACGATTACCAGGTGCAGGCGACCTACAAAAACCAGCCATCCGATCTCCGCAAGGTCAGTGGTCTTATCCAAGAGGCGAAGGTTGTAGTCAACCTGCACATCCCTCCGCCCAAGTCCGAGTAGCACTCAACCTTTGGTCGCAACCAAAAGGTGGACCGAATTGCCGATTGCTGATTGAAAACAGCCTTCAGCTTGCTATCAGCGTTCAGCCAAGCAACCAGTAAAGCAGTGGCTAGTGGCCAGCCAAAAGCCCCGATAATTCGTCTTCACCAGCCGCTCCACAGTCACTCTCGACCTTCAACTCCTTTTGCTAGTCACTAGCCACTAACCACTGGCCACTACTTTACAGGTTGCTTTGGCTGATTGCTGAGCGCTGACCGCTGAGAGCTTCTTCTATGTAAATCGGCAATCGTCAATCAGCAATCGGCAATGCTCAGCCTCTTCGGGCATGATGACGCGCACTGCGCGCGGCACCACCTCGATGGTTGCCGGCAGTTCCTGGATGAATTCACCGTCACCGAAGAGCTCGAGCCGAGAAGAAGAACTCAAGGTAATGGTCCGCGCCTGAAAGTAGCGAATGCGCGGATGCGCCAGATGCCGGCCCTGGTAGGCACGTGGGACCCATCGCAGCAACTCGATCTTGCCCATGCTGGGGACGATGCACACATCGAGCAGGCCGTCGTCCACGCGCGCGCGGGGTGTCATCTTCAACCCGCCGCCATACGAGATGTTGTTGCCGACCACGGCGAACATCACCTCCCCGGAAAAGCTCTCGCCGTCCGAGCGCAGCTCAAGCGGCTGGGGGCGAAAGGGTCCGATGCACCGAAGGATCGCCCACGCGTAGGCGAGCGACCCACGCACGAGACGTACGCGGTCGTTGGCGAAACGGTTGACGACGGAATCAAACCCCACCCCCGCAATGCATCCGTAAACCACCTCGCCGACCCGCGCCAGATCGATCCACGCGGAACGCCCGCCGAGGAGAGCCGACACGGCGGCGCGAGCATCCAACGGAATGCCCAGCCCGTTGGCGAAGTCGTTTCCTGAGCCGAGCGACAGCACGCCGAGCGGAACGTCGCTTCCCCACAGGCCGTTCAAGACGTAATGATGAGTGCCGTCACCGCCGGCCGACACCACGATGTCCGGCCTCTCGTCGCGCGCGCGGGCGGCGAGTTCCACCAGGTGCGCGGAGCTCGAGCTGGCGCGGATCTCCGGCGTGAGGCCGAAGCCGCGCAGCACCTCCAGAGCCTGGGCAAGCCGGCGGCCCGCTTTGCCCCGTCCGGCAGCCGGGTTGAGAAGAATGATGATCTTCATGAAACCAGTCGGCAAGGATGCAAACTCGCGGCGGGAATGTCAAGCGCCTTCGCCGTCTCGGGGAAGGTCCGCACCCCCATGGATAGGCTACATACTAGGAGATAGCCTAGCTAGCTTCACTCGGGAAAGCGAACGCGACTTTCAGGAGGCGGTGTCCGACCCTGAAGATCACCACCGGATGCTGGCGGGCGTCGAATTCCCAGGTGGGGTCGGTGAGACGGTGCCACGCAGGCCGGTCAGAGTCGTTGGCGCTCATGTAAACCGCGCCCTCTTTGATTTTCCGCTGCGCTTCACTGTTGGAAGCGGCGAGCTCCAAGTCCACGAGGAGGCGGAAAAGCTTGCGGGGGCCGCCGAAACTGTAAGCACGGGAGGGAAGTTCGGCCGGCAGCGACCTCTCTTGGAACTGGGCTTCGAAAGCGGTCTGGGCCTTCGTCGCCGCTTGCTGGCCGTGGAAGTCGGCCACGATGCGCCGCGCCAGCGCCTTCTTGGCCTCGAGCGGGTGCAAGATGCCCGCGGCCACGGTCTGTTTCATCTCCTCGATTTCGGCCGGTGTCAGGTCAGTCAGCAGCAGGTTGTAGCGCCACATCAGCTCGTCGGAGATCGACATCAGCTTGCCGAAGATTTCCGCCGGCGGCTCATTGATGCCGACATAGTTGCCGAGCGACTTCGACATTTTCTGCCCGCCGTCGAGCCCTTCGAGGAGGGGCGTGGTCATGATGACCTGCGGTTCCTGCCCATACTCCTGCTGGATGGTGCGGCCCACGAGCAGGTTGAACTTCTGGTCGGTGCCGCCGAGCTCGACGTCGGCTTCGAGCGCCACCGAGTCGTAACCCTGCCCCAGCGGATACAGCAGTTCGTGGATGGCGATCGGCCGCTGCTCCTTCATGCGCTTGGAAAAGTCGTCACGTTCCAGCATCCGCGCCACGGTGTACTTCGAGCAAAGAGTGACCCACTCGCGGCTGGTGAGATTCCCAAGCCAGCGGCTGTTGAAGTCGATCACGGTCTTGTGCGGGTCGAGGATCTTGAAGACCTGCGTCTTGTACGTCTCGGCGTTAACCGCGACTTCTTCCGGCGTCATGGGTGGGCGGGTTACGTTGCGGCCCGACGGGTCGCCGATCAGGCCGGTAAAATCGCCGATGAGAAAGATCGCCGTGTGGCCGAGGTCCTGAAAGTGCTTGAGCTTCCGGATGAGGACGGTATGGCCCAGGTGAATGTCCGGCGCCGTAGGGTCGAAGCCCGCCTTCACGCGCAGCGGCTTGCCGGTCTTCTCGGCGCGCTCGAGCTTCGCGCGCAGCTCCTCGGCGCGAATCGTCTCTTCCGCGCCCTTGGTGAGGTAAGCGAGTTGTTCGTCAATGGTCATGCTAAATCGTGCGAAGGCCACCGCCGGTTTCCGGCGCTTCGACCTCCTTTCATTGGCCTAGCCGGGGAGCCGCTGATCTCGAGTCGCGGTCGGAATTCTTGGCGAAGGCTCGGACTGCCCGTCGAAAGAACTCGCTGCGGGAGATCTTGAGCCGGCGGGCCTCCCGGTCAGCGAACAGCAAGAGTTCCCTGTCGATCGTGATGGTAATTCGAACCATAACCGCCATGCGGGTCGCCTTCTGTAGTTTATCATCAGAGCGGGTCTCAGGAGTTTCGCATCGAGAGCGCGCCGCCAACGCTGCGAATAGACCCGACAGGTCATGATGCCCGCGCTAAAATTTGCTGGTCGCTGACTCGCAAAGGAAGATACGCCTCCCCTCGACGTGAATCCGATCCTCAGCCAGCAAGCAGACCGCCTCGGAGTAAATCCGGTGCTCTTCCTTCAGAATTCGGGCTGACAGTGTCTCCACCGTGTCGTCGTCGAGCACCGGGACGACCGCCTGGCAGACGATCGGCCCCGAGTCCACACCCTCATCGACCAAGTGGACCGTGCAGCCGGTGAACTTGACGCCGTGTTCGAGCGCCTGCTTCTGCGCCTCGAGTCCTGGAAAAGCGGGCAAGAGTGCAGGGTGAATGTTCAGAATCCGATGAGGGAATTCGCGCACGAAGTAAGGGCTCAGCACCCGCATGAAGCCGGCGAGGCACACGATGTCCACGCGGAACTCGCGAAGCGCGGCCACCACTTCGCGGTCGTACGCCTCGCGCTCCTTGCCCTTCGAAGGCATGAAGCGCGCGGGGAAGCCCATCGTTCTTGCGAGGGCCAGCCCGGGCGCCTCCTCGCGATTGCTGATAACCACAGCGATCCGGGCGGGGATCCTGCCTGCTTCGACGTTGCGGGCGATGGCTTCGAAGTTGGACCCACGGCCTGACAACAGTATTCCTAGGCTTTTCATTGACGACGGATTGGACTGCCGATTATCTATTGACGATTGAAGAACCGCCATTCCAACTTCCTTACTAACCCATTTTCTGTCAATGCGATCCTATCTCCAGTTTGCATTTTATTTTCAACAACATACAAGCGATCACAAACCCCCATCACGAAGTAAGTAGTTTATTTTCATACTATTACACGGTGTTGGGGGCGCGCCTGGGTTTGGTTTTGGCTTTGTTTTTGGGTTTGTTCCCGGGCATTTTCCTTTGTTTTCAATAACTCCTCGGCTTTGTTCCTGAAAAAAAAGGCCTCCCCTGTTGGATATCAGGGGGTGGAGCCCTTGGCTAGTTAGGTCTCGAATTAATTTTCTAACCTATACCATAAACGTAACTTCGAAAACGGATCGAAGGTTGAGTCCTGCCAAAATTGATCCATTGGTTCATTGAATCATTGATCCATTGGAATTCGGTACTGTCATTCTGAGCGAAGCGAAGAATCTCTCGTTATTTCTGGTTGAAGCAAGGAGGAAGAGGGATTCTTCGCTTCGCTCAGAATGACAGTACCGAATTCCAATGGATCAATTTTACTCCTGACTCCTTCACGTGTCACTCGCGCCCACTTTGGACCGCCACCTTGTTATGACCTTTTCGGATTGGGTTCGTTTTTTCGCCCATGCCGTTTCCAAGGACTTAGCGGGTTCGTTTTGGGTTCGTTTTTAGGCCGGCAATCGAATCTAAAGGACTTAGTGGGTTCGTTTTGGGTTCGTTTTGGGTTCGTTTTTTGAGTCAAGTGATTGATTCTAAGTTACTTGTTGGGTCCGTTTGACCTTTTTGGCCGTTTTTTTCCGGCTTCCGCGCACGGCCACCCCCTCGCCCATCCGTGGTGAGCCTCTCGCTTGCACGCGGCTGGAAACCTCCCCGTATGCTAACGGCCATCCCATCTCCCTCTTCAATCAGCAAATCGGCGATCAGCAATCGGCACTTCGGCCACGGCCTACTTACGTCAGCTTAGCCCAAGAGCCCTTCTTATAGGCTAGAAGCTATGATAAGGCTTCTGGGCAACTTTGTCAAGAAGGCAATTTCATTGCCAAAGAGGACGCTCCGGAGACATGCGGGACAATCTGCCCGGCCTCTGGACCGGCGACCCGGCACTCAACGAGAAAGGAGATCAGTTCGTTCAAGTTCGTGCTTGACAGGGTCGACGCCATTATAGACGGAGTGCAGGCCCGGAGGGCCTATAGAGAGCGTTGCATTTGGTGGCGGTCGGGTGTATGCTCCAGGGCGCAGCGAAGTCGAAAATGGAAATTCGTGCATAATGGCAGGCCCCCAAAAAGAAGGAGGGTTTATGACGAGCGCGCGCAGCACCCGTAGATCGGCAGAGGGGCGTGGCCGACAGCCAGTATTCGTGAGGCTTTGCTTGTTATCAGCGCTCCTTGTGTGCTCGTCAGGCGCAAACGCCCAAGACTGGAATTGGAAAGCGACCATCAACTTGACCGAAACCCCAGGGCTAGCTGTTCTGGCTTCCAGGGGTCGCGAGCTATACGTTTCGAGTGCGCTCAGTGGGACGGTTTTCGTGATCGATACTGAAACGAACAACCTCACCACAACCCTTTCAATCGGAAAGGGGGTACATGCGATGGTTGCCACTCATGACGGTGAGCGGGTATACGCCCTGGTTGACCATGCGGTCTCGGAGGGCGGGACGGTTCTCAATCGCGCGCTGGCAATCATCAACACAGCCGACAAGTCGGTCAGGTTTATCGCACTCCCGGGGACCCGGTGGGAGGAACTTACGCTTACGCGCGACGACAGCCGTTTGTACATGACGCAGGTTGAAGGCTCGGAGAGAGGATTCCCCCACGGCGCCGTGTACGTTTTCCATAAAGATACTGAGGAGGTGGAAAAGGTCATAGAAGAGCAGGTAGGGTGCCCGTTGGGGATCGCGATCTCAAGCGACGAGCAGCTCCTGTACGTGAGTTACCAGTGTTTCGGTCCAGGCGGCTCGCCAGGGCATGATTCGATTGGTGTGTACCAGTTGTCGTCATACCAGCGGATCGACGCCATCACGAACCTGCCGCCCTATGTAGGGGCGCCCTTGGCGCTCTCGCCCGATGGAAGTCAACTGTGGGCAAACAATTGGGGTGCGTGCAAACTTCCCTACTATGACCACGACGGTTGCCCCATTTTTCCGGGCGAAGCAGTCTATGTGATTCGCACATCCGACCGGTCGCTCCTGGAAACCATTGGATTCCCGCTAGAGGAGGGTGCGGGAAGAGTCTCTTTCTCCCCGGGGCAGAAGGGAGACCATTCCAAGGCAGAGGCCTTTGTAGGCGACGGCATCTACCTCAAGGCGGTGAAGACTAGTAGCGTGGAGAAAATCGCAACTGGTAGCGTGCAGGAAGAAGGCACGAGCGGTAACAAGGAGGCCGTGAACTGCTCCAACTCCAAGTCCGTGTGGACGTGCCTTCCCATTGCGAATGTCCCCGGCGTCGCATTTGAGCAGGATGGTAATACCGCGTACGTGCCATCCGGCGACGGGAACGTGGTATACGCGATGACCCGTGCCAAGCCAAGCGACCACGTGGACTATGCGCCCGTCAAGGAAATTACTGTGCCCACTCTCGTCGGCGTGCTTAACACACGCGCCACTCTCGTCGGCGTGCTTAACACACACGACCGCTACGGCACGTGCGCTGCGGACCTCGGACGTGGCGCTGACACACCGTGGGGGAAATGCGCCCGGGTACTCCCCGAGGACGTGGCTCCTGTGCTAATTGACCGTGGTGACGAATCGATACGGGCGTGCTGGCCGTCTTATCGCTGGCCGTCTAACAAACCGGACCCGAAAAGTGTCGAGCCAAGAGACGTGTACCGCTGTGTCGCGGGCGCGCTGCTCTCCAAAGCGGTAGGCGGCGGGGGAACGGCGGAGGCAGTTGATGAGGCGATGAAGCTGAGGGCGCTAGAACAAAATGACGACTATCTTCACTTTAAGCTCAATTACCTGAACATACAAAGGAAGTACGGGGAATCAAGCAGGGAGTTTGAAGCCCTGAAGAAAGACAGCCGGAGCTTCAACGACGTTACTCTGAGATTATACGGTCCCAAGCTTCCTGAGTACTTGGGGGACTCAGCAATCGTGCTCGGTGTGTTTTCCTGGGCCGGTCACACTTATACGGTACTGATTTCGAAGAACGAGAGGGTTCTTCAGGAGGACACGGATAACGAAGGCAAACCGGTCAGCGTCAGCTCGCTCGATACTGATGCCGATGCCTTTCTAGACGAATTAAAGGGGACCTCGACCATAAATCCGGGGCCGCCGCCAAAGGCGAAGGCTCTGTACGACATTCTGATTGGCAGCTTAGGCGCGCAGCTTGAGGCTTATCGCACCATTGCCCCACAGCACCAATTGACGCTGGTCTGGGTGACGGACGGCGAAATTCTTCCCTACGTCCCCATGGCCGCGCTGTCCTACGACGGCCGTCACTATCTCGCAGAGCGTTATAGCAATGCTGTGCTGACCACACCGAGCGAGCCCGAACCCGGTGTACCCGGAGAAATGACAGGGCTCGTCGCAGCTACCACCTCTGGAAACCTCCCCACATTGGGCGACGTAACGAGAAAGCTGTTTTCATTACAAGACCCCCCCATTATTCCCAGGGTTTCCTTGTTTGACCCCGACTTTACCGAAGCCACGCTTAGCGCTGGCTTGAGGCAGATCGAGCAAGACGGCGGCAAGAATCTGTTTGTCCATATCGGAAGCGACTTCACTCTCGGTTGCAAAGAATCGGATTCGTTCCTACTGATGAGCAACCAGAAGCACCTGCCCCTTTCGGAGCTTGTCGACGGCCAGGAATATCCTTTCAAAGGAGTCAACCTTGTGGCGTTTTCGGCGTGCCAAACGGCTTTAGGGACGACGGCTGCAGGGAAGCCGTGCGGCGCTGAGGAGATGGAGGGTCTCGCCTACAGCTTGGACGATCGGGGCAATGGCGCGCGCGCCGTCCTGGCGACGCTGTGGAGCATCGATCCCGACTACTCGAAGCCCCTGCTGATGAGCTTCTACGGTAAGTTGCAGCACGGGATGCCCAAGGCCGAGGCTTTGCGGCGAGCCCAAACCGAAGAGTCCGTCTTGCGACATGGGCCGAGTGCGTGGGCGCCTTTCATCCTCATCGGGGACTGGCAGTGAGATGCGTCGGTCACCCAAGGCGTGTGTCCCAGTTGCGTGCTGGTGCTGACGGCAATTCGGAGGATTTCCCGGCCGGTGAGGCAGCAGTCAACGATCAGCGAAGGGGTGTAGTATGATTCACTCTGGACGTAGCTCTATTCCGGCGGTGGCGCTGGTATGTGGCACCCTCGTGGCGGCTCTGGCTTTGGCCGAAACCAGCGCCGCCCAACAAAGTGGCCCCAAAGGCTCCGCAGCCGGCCAGGCGGACAAAGAATCAAGTGGCATCGGATTCTCGATGGAATCAGAGATGCTGACGTACGCTGCACTAGAACGCGAGAGTAAAGCGGTTGCGTGCGACGTTGCGCGCTACCTTAATGCAACTTCTGCCGTCTCACCGGAGAGTAGTCTGGCTGAGTCTCCCTGCGAAATGCCCGCTGGTCGCGCTCCTGAAACGATAATGGTTCTCTCGTCAAATTCGAAAATACTGGCGGATTTCGACCTTTGGCGTGCCGACCTGGCGGCAATGGATTCGCTTCTTTATAGAGTGCACCAGAACGAAGTCGCCTGCAAGAAAGGCCAAGGAGGAGCAACCATCAACGCACCTGGGCCGCTGAAGGGACTGGTGAATTTCACCCTCCCCGGCGGAGCGTTCTCCGCCGAAGCGCTCCCTTTGTTGCAGAATGTGTTGGCGACAACAGAATCTACCTCACCGGTCAGCGGGACTATTGAGGACCAAGCCTTCATGGACGCTGCAGCGAGGCAATTCCGAGTCCTAGGGGTACGCGTGCTGATGCCGGATGCCTACACGCCTTTTTCTTTAGCTGTAAGGCAGGGATTGGATTATCCGGTTATTGGTAAAGCGGAGGAACTCGAGTACGCGTCAGCATGTCTCGACACCAAGCTGACTCAGTATAAGGAGTCCCCAGAATGGAGGGCCTCTAATGCCAGCTTCTCTCCTGCCGCGGCGCGCAAGCTTTTGGGGGATATCGACGCATTCCTATTAAGCGTTTTTGGCGGGCAAACTAACGCAGCTCAGAACCCCGACCAATCGAAGGTATCGGACCACCCTTCCGGAACTGACGGGCAAGAGCCGGCCAAAGCGGAACCCTTGGTGCCTTTCTCGCCCGCGCATCTGGCCTCGTTGTTGCGCGCTGATCTCCTGGCAGACAAGCTCAAGATTGATCCGGATAGGCCGACTCCAGCGGAACACATCCTATGGCTCAAGGCGCTTGAATCAGGGGGATCGATCACGAAAACGGGGAATTTCCTGGGAACGAAGATTCGCTATAGCGGCGGTGCGGTCGGAACGTATGCTCTGTTCAATTTAGAGGGGGAGCTGGAATGTTCCGGGAATGTTTATGACTACGGAGGGCCCTTGCGAGGGAAGGACTTTGGAAAAGAATCTCAACCCACGAAATCTGATTCCAAGAGGGTCATTCTGGAGGGGGGCTGTAAACCATTGCAAGGCTCGGCTTCCACGAGCAGGTGAGCACGTTGTGCCAAAAAGCTCCCTGCTGCGCAAAAATCTCGGCAGAATTGGCGCGCTTCTTGACGAGCGAGAGCACGGTCGAATAGATCCCGCCTAGTCGTCTCGTCTTTACTGACGGAGCGCGCGGGCGGTTACTGATTCACCCCGAGCGACGGCGCGCCCTCGGAAGCGCCTCTTGGCTGGGTTAACGCATTTGGGGCGCAAGCCCTGGGGCGGGAGCCCCACATGACCTTGCTTGCATTCGCTTTTCCCGGCGGCAGAAGAAAAAAGGGGTGAGGGAAAATAGCGGTCCGGACCCAGGGCCTCAGCTTTCAGCGAGCTACACGACTGATTGCTGATGGCTGACGGCGGAGAGTGGGAGCTGGCAGCGCAGAGGTACGCGTACTTTGTGTTCCTCTGCGGCGTTTATTGTCTTCATTCGTAAATGTGTAACACCCATAAACCGAAATTCCAGAAGCCGCGCAGCGCACTCGTGATATCATGACGTGGACGGCCCCAAAGAGGGTCGGAGTGGGGTGCAGCAATGACGATCACTCTCAAGCCCGAACAGGAACGGATCATTCAAGCGGAGATCGAGAGCGGTCACTTCCGCAGCCCGGATGAGGTGCTCGATCACGCCCTGGCCGCATTGAAAGAGAATGCGCATAACCGCCAGGGCGCAACGCCACGGAAGAATCTGGCGCAGTTCCTGATGGAGTCTCCGCTTGCTGGCGCAGAGTTGAACCTGGAGAGGCAAAAGGACTACGGCCGTCCCATTTGAGCTATGAGTGGGTTCCTGCTTCGATACAAATGTGCTTTCCGAGTTCAATCGACGCGGCGAGCCGGACCGGCAGGTAAAACATTGGCTAGAGGCAGCCGACACCGATTCCCTTTACGCCAGCGTCCTCACCCTGGGAGAAATCCGCTTCGGAGTCGAGCTTCTTCCTCCCAGCAAGCGACGAACGCAGTTGGAGCTATGGCTTGATCGGGATTTGCCTGAATGGTTCGAAGGCCGAATCCTGCCGGTGGATCAGTCAATTGCAGATCGGTGGGGCTTCGTCCGCGCCCAGGCACAGATGAAAGGGCGACCTCTCTCGGTCATTGACGCCATGCTCGCGGCAACCGTCCTCCAACACAACCTTACTATCGTGTCTCGCAACGTGGGTGACTTCTCGGTTGTCGGACTGGCCGTGGTTAACCCGTGGGAGACCCCGAGCCCATGAAGCCTCTCGTATCCTGACCACGGAAACTCCAGGGCTTCAGCTTTCAGCGAGCTGCAGGACTGATTGCTGATGGCTGACGGCTGAGAGCTATCCGTGGCGTCATAAGCCCGGTCGCATGTCATTCTTCGCTACGCTGCGCTCCGCTCAGAATGACATGCCGACGGTTGTCGCTAACTTATGTCGCTCTGTATGGTTCTTCTTCCAATCGTCAATCGTCAATCATCAATTGTCAATATACCTGACTCCCGGCTGGCCGGCCACAATCCGGCCCAGGATCCAGAATCTCTCGCGCTTCTTCTTGAGTGCCGCCGTGACGGCGTTGAGGTCGCGCTTGGCGACCACCAGCATCATGCCTACGCCCATATTGAAGGTGCGTAGCATGTCGTCCTGGGGCACCTGGCCGAGCTCCGCGATCAGGTTGAAGAGAGGCGGCACGGGCCAGCTTCCCAGGCGGATTTCCACCTGGCAGCCTTTGGGGAGGATGCGCGGCGGGTTATCGGTGAGCCCGCCGCCGGTAATGTGGACCAAGCCCTTGATCCAGCCGTGCGCCAGCAACGGCTCCAGCACCGGCCAGTAGCAGCGGTGCGGCGCCAGCAGCGCCTCGCCAAGCGTCTGCCCCAGTTCGGCCACGTGCTCCGTAAGCTTCATGCCGTGCTGCTCCAGCAGGACTTTGCGCGCCAGCGAGTAGCCGTTGGTGTGCAAGCCGAGCGAGGGCAGGCCGAGGACCACGTCGCCGGGCCGGATGCGGCTGCCGTCGACGATCTTGCCGCGGCGCACCCAGCCGACGATGGTCCCGGCGAGGTCGTATTCGCCCGCCGGGTAGAAACCCGGCATCTCCGCCGTCTCGCCGCCGATGAGCGCGCAGCCCACGGCGCGGCAGGCGCGGGCCAAGCCGCCGACGACTTCCGTCACCACTTCCGGCCGCAGCTTCCCCATCGCCAGGTAATCAAGGAAGAACAGAGGCCGGGCGCCGTGCACGGCGATGTCGTTGACGCAGTGGTTCACCAGATCGGCACCGACGGTGGAATGCCGGTCGAGCGCGAAAGCGATCTTGAGTTTGGTGCCCACGCCGTCGACGCTCGATACGAGCACGGCATCGCGCGGCAGGCGATCGAGGGAGAAGAAACCGCCGAACGCTCCCACCTCGCGCAGCACCTGCGGGTTGAAGGTTCGCCGGGCAAGTTGCTTGATGCGGGACTTGGCGCGGCGGGCGGCGTCGATGTCTACTCCGGCGTCACGATAGCGCATGTGGGAGACAAGCTATCAGCCTTCAGCTATCAGCAAAGAAGCTTTCAGCCGTCAGCAACGGCCCTCAGCTCTCAGCCGTCAGCTAGCAACCCCCGCGAGCCGTCCAACATTTTCTTGCTGATTGCTGATAGCTGACGGCTGAAAGCTTCTTCAGAAACTCTTGCCCATCCTCGACCAGCGCGTTTTCCTGAAAAAGTTCCAGGCGATCGAGCCGTCAAATTTCAGCCGCGAGAGGAGGTTATCGTCCTGCCAGTCCCGGCTGGGCGCATCGTAGGACCAATAGACAAAGAGCGGCTCGCCCACCACGTAGTCGAGGGGCACAAAGCCCCAGAAGCGGCTGTCGAGGGAGTTGTCGCGATTGTCACCCATCATGAACAGGTAGCCCTGCGGCACATGGAGGCCATCATCGCGGATGTAATTGGGCATCTCGCGCGCCCAGGCGGGGTCGAGGCCCCAGGATGCGGGCAGCGTGTCGATTTGGCTGAGGGACGGCGGGAAGCTGTCTCTCAGAGGAAAGAAAGCGGAGCCCGCGGTTTCCACGTAAGGCTCCCGCAGCGGCCGGTTATTGATGAAGACTTTCTTGTTTTCGATCCGCACGACGTCGCCACCCACGCCGATGACGCGCTTCACGAACATCACCGACGGGTTGCGCGGATAGTGGAACGCCACAATATCCTGACGATGGACCTGCCGGAGCGGTGGAATGCGCAGCGAGGTATAAGGCAGCCGCGGGCCGTAAAGCAGCTTGTTCAGGAAGACGTGATCGCCGATCAGGATGGTCTGCTCCATGGAACCGGTGGGAATCACGGTGGCTTCGGCAATGAAGGTGCGGATGCAGAAAACACCCACCACCACCACCAGCAGCGAGCGAAGCGTTTCCCAAAGCCCCTCGCGCGACGAGCGCTTCGGCTCCGGCGGCTCACCCGTGGGTTCTCCCTCGGGCAAATAGGTCTGCGGCTCCAGCTTGATTTCAGGCGATTCCATAGATTATTCCCTATCCCGTAACGCGAGCAAAGGCTCCTGCACCTTGGTGGGGTAATTGCCGGTGTAGCAGGCGAGGCAATAGCGCCCCTTTGTGTCCTCGACGGCCTGGCGCAGCCCGTGGAGCGAAAGATAACCCAGCGTGTCCGCGTCGATCCACTTGCGAATCTCTTCCACGCTCTGGGTTGCGGCGATCAACTCCTTCTTGGTCGGCGTGTCGATGCCGTAAAAGCAGGGCGAGACCGTCGGCGGACAACTGATCCGCACGTGAACTTCCCTCGCCCCCGCCTCCCGTACGATGCGCACGATCTTGCGGCTGGTTGTCCCGCGAATGATGGAGTCATCCACCAAAACCACGCGCTTGCCGGCGAGCAGGCTGCGCACGGGGTTGAGCTTGAGCTTGACGCCGAAATCGCGGATGGTCTGCCGCGGCTCGATGAAGGTGCGGCCGACGTAGTGGTTGCGGATGAGGCCGAACCTCATCGGGAGGCGGGATTCCTCCGCGTAGCCGATGGCGGCGGCCACGCCCGAATCGGGAACCGGCACCACGAGGTCGGCATTGGCGGGCTGCTCCTGCGCCAGGAACTTCCCCAGCATTTCCCGGCTGGCCTGCACGCTGCGACCGAAGATCACGCTGTCCGGCCGCGAAAAATACACATGCTCGAAGATGCACTGGGTGGGCTGCGGTGGGGCGAAGCGCAGCGACGTCTTGCCTCGGCTGTCGAGGATGAGCATTTCGCCCGGCTCAACCTCGCGCTCGTAGGTGGCGTTGATCAGGTCGAAGGCGCAGGTCTCCGAGGCGACCACGTAGGCGCCGTCGAGCTTGCCCAGGCAGAGCGGGCGGAAGCCGTGCGGATCGCGAATCGCCAGCACCGAATCCTTGAAGAGCATCACCAGCGAGTAGGCGCCCACCACCTTGTCAAGCGCATCCGCCACCGATTCCGGAATGCCGCTGTGTTTTGAGCGGGCGAAATAATGCAGCAGGACTTCTGAGTCGCTGGTGGTTTGGAAGATATCGCCACGGCTTTCAAGCTCCTTGCGCAGCGCGGCGGCGTTCACCAGGTTGCCGTTGTGAGCGAGCGACACCTGCCCCTTCTGGCAGCTTACGGTTATCGGCTGGGCGTTCTTCACGTTGGTGTCACCGGCGGTCGAGTAGCGCGTGTGGCCGATGGCCGCGCAGCCACGCAACTCCTCGATCACCGGCTCGGTGAAGACATCCGCCACGTGGCCCATGCCCTTGTGGCCGATCAACTCCTGCCCGTCAGAGGAAGTGATGCCGACGCTCTCCTGGCCGCGATGCTGGAGGGCATAGAGACCCAGATAGGTGAGATTCGCCGCTTCGGGGTGTCCCTGCACCGCGAAGACGCCACAGTGATCGTGGAATTTGTCGTCGGGGACTGGGAAGATCGGAAAAAGCTCGGAGCCCGTATGCAAGCGACACTCACCTTAAGCGGAGACGGCGTCAGGCCTCCCGCCGACAGCCTTGCGGCGTCAGCCTCTCGCCATCCTGCCTTTTATTCAGACTTGGCCAACAATCGGAACGCCGACACTCTGACTGCCCTAGCAAACTATTGTACTCCCAAATCACCCGCGACGCAACAGGTTTCCAGCGCCGCCTTCCGTTACTTTGTTCCCTGGGAGCGAAGTGGCTAGTGGTTAGTGGCTAGTGGCTAGCAAGAACGCGTTCTGTTTCTTCTCCAGCCACTAGCCACTAACCGCTAGCCACTTCCGCGGCTTCACTCGAACTCAATCTGTTTGATCTTGGCCAAGGCTAGTGAGAAGTCGAAGACGTCGGGGCTGGCGGGGTCGTAATGGTCGGTGAGGCCGAGGAAACGAGCTTCGGCCGGTTGGGTGGTGGGCATGAGGAACTTGCCGGTTTCCACCTGTCCGTTCTGGAGCGTTACCTTAAACTGGTCGCCACTCAGTTCGATCCGCGAAATCTTGAGGAACTCAATCACGTCAACTCCACCGCTCGAAAGCTGAAGCGGCAGGCTGGTGGTAGCCGGCAGGGACTCGAGCAGCGAGCCACGGCCTTCGGGCGGGTAGAAATCGAGGTAGGCGTCAAACACGCGCGTGGTCTTGCCGTCGGCGCCGCTCACCGTGACCGTGTAGCCGAAGCGCTTCCAGACGGACACGATCTGCTGGCGCCTCGAGGCGCTCTCCGTCTCGATGGAATAGGGCAGGCTGCCCTGGTTCAAGGTGACTTTCGCCACCCGCCGCTGCTGCAGGTCGAAATGCTTGTAGATCAGGAAGGAAGAATCCTGCTTCACCAGGATGGCGTCGCGCTGAATCACCACTCGCTTGCCCTGGGCGTTGGTCTGGTAGATGGTATCAGCAGGCGCCGCCACCGCCACCGTAAGGAGCAGAATGGCAATACACAGTAGACGGTGGACGATAGACTGTAAACAGGCCAAGCGGTTTTCTTCCTCGTCTACCTTTTGCAGCATACAGGCTCGGCGTTGCCTGAGGTCTTCCCCGACTGCCGTCCACTGTCTACCGTCTACCGTGTGCCCGTCACTTCTTCTTGGGCTTTTGCTGCTTGAACTCCGTTGGCACCTGGCCCGTGATGCTCTGCAGCATGCCCTGAGCGCTTGAGGCGTACTTGCCGTTGGGATCAAGCTGCAAGTAGGTCTGAAGGGCCTCGACGGTGCCGGGCGCCGCAACCACTTTGCCGTCCTTATCAATGGTCGCCTTGCCCATCAGTGACTGCCCTTCCAGGAAGTAGGCGTCCGCGAACTTGGGATCGATTTCGGTGGCTTTCTTGAAGGCCGCAGCAGCTTCGTCCAGCTTGCCCGAGTTGGTCATCACCGCGCCCAGGTTGAAGTAATAGCGCGAAGCGCCGCTCGGGTTAAGCTCGGCAGCCTTCTGGAACTCCGCCTGGGCCTCGGGAGTTTTCCTCAGGTCCGCATAGACGCTGCCGAGGTTATTGTGCACGTCAGCGTTGGAAGGGTCGGCGGCAATCACTTTCTGGTAGGCGTCCACTGACTTGTCATTCTGCCCCGCCTTATGGTAGGCATCGGCGAGGTATTGCAGAACGACCACTTGGTTCTTGCCCGTCGCCAGGGGAACCGCCTGCTCAAAGGCGGTGACGGCATCCGCGTACTTCTTCCCCGCCATCGCCGCCTGGCCCTGGTCGAAATACTGCTTCAGGCCGGCAACCTGCTTCTGCTCCTTGATCTGTTCCTCGGCCTGCTTGGCGATTTCGGGATGCGCCTGCTGCTGAGCGGCGAGCTCCTTCTTGAGATCGAAGTTCAGCTCTGTGGGATCGCCCATCCCGACGTGCGTGTTGCCGAAATTATAGAGAGGCCTACCGTTGGGGTCCTGCAGAGTCACCTTGTAGTTGCCGAGCGGCAGCCCGATATAAACGTAATCGCCCTTCTTATCCGTCTTGACGGTGTAGGTTCCCTTGATTTCCTGGCGCTCGATCTGGACGATGCACTTGACGCAAGGAGTGCCGTCCTGCAGCGTGCACCTGCCCGTCAACCCACCCGTCTGCGCGAAGGCGGGGGCCACCGCGGCCAAAAACGTTAGAGCGATTCCCAAGCTCAAAGTGCGTAAGCGAAGCATAAAACCCTCCCGGGTAATCTTTCGCGGGCCATTGTAGCCTCTTTGCCCCGCAAGCTCAACCCATAGAATTGGATGCCGCAACCTCGGCGATCGAGTGCAGGAGTAGAAATCAGAAATCAGAAATCAGAAATCAGAAAAAGAACTCCCCCGGTTCTAATTTTCTAATTTCTAATTTCTGATTTCTCCCGTAATTCGGGCGCACCGCATAGGCAATAGGATCCGCTACCCCGGCCTCCTCGAAGGCGCGGAGGCGGAGGCCGCAACTGTCGCAGACGCCGCAGGCCATGTCCTCTGCCTGGTAGCACGACCAAGTCAACTGAAAAGGGGCGCCGAGTTCGAGACCCCGCCGCACGATTTCACTCTTACGCATGTGGATGACGGGCGTCACGATCTCGAGCGTGGTCTCCGGGCGCGTCCCTTCGCGGATGACGCGCTCGAAGGCTTCGTAATACTCGGGGCGGCAGTCCGGATACCCGGAGCTGTCCTCGGCGACGGCGCCGATGAAGATGCGGCGCGCGCCCAGCACCTCGCCCCACGAAACCGCGATGGAAAGGAAATGCGCGTTGCGGAAGGGGACGTAGCTCGCGGGGATATCCTGGCGCCCGAGGTCGGCCTTCTCCACCGGGATGCCGGGGTCGGTGAGGCTGGAGCCGCCGATCTGGCGGAGGTGCTCCAGACGGCAGACCAGCCGGCGCTCGGCCCCATAGAAATCCGCAAGAGCATGGAAGGCCGCCAGCTCCCGCCGCTCCGTCCGCTGCCCGTAGGTGACGTGCAGCATCGCCAGCCGATAGTCCTGGTAGGCAATCGCCGTCGTCACGCAACTGTCCATTCCGCCGCTGGCGAGGACAATGGCAAGCGGTCTGTCTGTGGTCCCTCGTCCTTTGTCCTTTGCCCTTTGTCCGTGGTCCGTCATGTTTTTCCGAAACTGGAAATTGGAAACTCGAAACTGGAAATCGAGACTGCCTTCTGCCTACTGCCTTCTGCCTACTGCCTACTGCTCTCTACACTCCCCGCGCCTCCGGTTCCCAGATGAACTTGTGGAGCTGGAGCCCCATGCGGACCTTGAGCCCGTCGCGCAGGATCCACTCGGCCAGTTGGCGCCGGGGCATTTGGCCGAAGACGGGCGAGAAGATGATCTCATCGACGCGATCGTTGAGCTTCTGGAGTTCGAGGAAGCTCCGCGCATAAAAGTAGTCTGCCTCATCAAGAATCACGAACTTGATCTGGTCCTTGCGCTCGAGCACCTCCAGATTCTCGAGGCAAAACTTGCCGCTCTCGCCGCTGCCCGGACACTTGACGTCGACCACTTTCACCACCGGACGCGGCAGGTCGCCCACGAACCGTTCGCCGCTGGTCTCCACCAGGACTTGGTAACCGTCGGCCAGCAATCGCTCGGTGAGCGGGATCACTTCCTGCTTCTGAAGCAGCGGCTCGCCGCCCGTCAACTCCACCAGGCGCCCGCCCAATTGCCGGACGCGCTCGTGGACCTGTTCCATGGACATCTTCTCGCCGCCGTAGAACGCGTAGGCGGTGTCACACCAGTGGCAGCGAAGGTTGCACCCCGTCAGGCGAACGAAGACGCACGGCAACCCGGCGAAGGTGGACTCCCCTTGAATCGACTTGAAGATCTCGGTGACGAACATGCCAGGATATTCTAACCCGGAGTAGACGCAGACGATATAAGGGTAAAGGGTAAAGGGTGAAGGGTGAAGGAAAAAGGGAAGGGTAAACGAGTCTGCCTTTGCGGTTCTGTCACATTTTTTTCGTTTACCCTTCACCCTTTACCCTTTACCCTTCTTGCCCTCATGGCGTCTACCCTCTACTCTCGTCAATAGCCAGGATCTAAATGAAGCGTTAGGCCAAGAAGTGCGAAGAACTGCACATATCCCCGGCGTAGCGCTCGCCTGATGCCCGCTCGAACTTCCCAACTGGTTGAAAAGCCGCCGTGTTGCCAAGCCACCGTGGCTTCGGAGGCTTGGCGCTGCGCGTGCATAAGACTTAGCTTAGCCTGGGTTTCTCACACGAACGCGGGAGACGCCTCGATTGCCGATTTTCAATCGGCAATCGGCAATCCGCAATCGGCAATGGAAGAGGCACACCATGCGCTGGGAAGATGATCTCTCCGGCTTTCGCGAGGAGCGTGAGACCCTGGAACGCTGGCGCAAGTATTCCTACCGCGTGGTCGCGAACCTTCTCGAAGTCTGCGCCGCCTGCGACCGCGTGAGGGAGAAAGTCCACCTCACGCGCTGCCGCCGTTGCCAAAATGTGTATTACTGCAAGGACTGCATGTGCGCCTGCATCCATCACACGGAAACCCACCCCCTTGACGTTGTCTGGTTGCGCTGACCAAAGAAAAGGGAAACTCGAAACTGGAAACTCGAAATTCGAAACTCGTGAAGAGTTCCGGAAGTGGAGACTGCCTTCTGCCTTCCGCTTACTGCTTTCTGCTTACTGCTCACTGCCTTGCTCGAGCACGATGGTCTGAGTCGGGAACGGCATCTCGATCCCTTCCTTTTGGAAGCGCTCCAGGATCCGTTTGCGCAATTCGCTTTGCACGGCGTACTGGTCGGCGAAGCGGCGAACCTGAACGGTCAAGGTGAAGTCGAGCGTGGAAGCGCCGAAGCCGGGAATGAGGCTGGCCGAGGGAGGAGGATGGGCCACCAGACCGTCCACCCCCTCCTGGACCGCCTGTCCGGCCACTTCAACCAGGATCTGCTCCACGCGCCGCGCGTCCGCCCCGCAAGCGACGCCGACGCGGACGTCCAGCGACATGCCCTCTTCGGGCAGCGAGTAGTTGGTGATGGTCGCCTTGGCCAGCGCGGTGTTGGGCACAAACACCAGGTTGTTGGCCAGCGTCCGAAGCGAGGTGGCGCGCCAGCCGATCCGCTCCACGTAGCCTTGCTGGCCCGAGTCCAGCTTGATGTAATCGCCGGGACGGATGGGGCGGTCCGCCAGCAGATACAACCCCGCGAAGAAATTGCTCAGCGTTTCCTGCAAGGCCAGCGCCACCGCCACGCTGCCGATGCCCAGCGTCGTCCAAATGGCTGTGAGGTGGATGCCGAGGTTCTCCAGCAGAATCACCACCGCCGTCAGGGCAAAGAGCAGCTTGATGAGCAATGCGGCGGGCTGAGTCACTCGCTCGAGGTGCGGCTGTTTCCGGCCGGCCCGCTCGAGGCCCAGGATCACGATTTTGGCCGGGAAATAGAACACCACCAGCAGCACCAGCACGAAGATCAGCTTGGAGCCCAGGCGCTCGTATTTCGGCGGCAGCGGCAGGTTTTCGAGGGCGCTGTAGAGCGCCGCCAGCACCAGCAGGGGAATCGAGAGCGACTGCAGGAGCGAAAAGAACCACTCTCCGTGCGAGCCGGCGAACCGTTGCGCATAGTGATGGAAGATGCGGTCGAAGATGAAGCCCAGGAGCAGCCCCACGGCCACCATGACGACAGCGGCGAGGAGAGAGAACTCCCCGAGAGGAATGTGGAGGGTGTGCGCCAAGTCCTCGATCATGGTGAGGTATGTTAGCACAAGGGCAAATTCCAGAACCGATATCCCACAGCGCCGGGCGGCGAGACGTATTCACCAGGAGCAAAACACAAGCCAAGACCATAAACCAAAACCAAAAACAGGCCGCCTACGCATTACCGTCGCACCAACCGTTATCGGGCGGCAGAGCCGTCTGGCCATTGTCAAGAATCAAGTGATACGCAACACCAGCTATCGTGGGTTAGAAGCCATCTTGAGCGAAACGAGGGAAGTGACCACATTATTGACTGGAATTCCATACGTACAAAAAGCCGCCGTCGCTGGCGGTCGCAACCTTACGCCCGGCTTTCCGACTGGCACGATTCAGGGCCGAACGTACCTTCTCCTTGCTTGCCACCAATTCTGCCAGGGGCACTTTGAGGGCAGAACCGGCCGCCAACTGGTCGAGATCCTTGAGGATTGTGGAGACAATCTGCTTGTGCTTCCCGCTTCGCCCCTGCGGGACGTCCACTTGCGCCATCGTCTTGAAATGGGCTGGAGCTTTGCCGGTCCGAGGATTCATACCTGCCTCCGCGACTCACAAACGTTAAACATACGTGACGTAATCGTACCTCACCGTAACGACAGTCTGCAAGTAAAAAAAGTCGAGCCGCTAAGGTTGCCGGGCACGGGGGACGACAAGTACCGTTAATTCAGAAGATTAGCCGCACTAAACGGCAAGCAAAGATTTCCAAAAGATTTAGCCCGTATCGGTTAAGGCTTGCTAGGCTTCATGTGAAAAGAGAGAGGAATCACAATGCCGAAATCGAAAAAATCGAAAACACACTTCGAGCAGGTCCCGCTGGAGATCGTTGTAGAAATGTTGCTGAGGCAGGCGGGCGACGAAGCGAACGGAAGCAACGAGATCGACGCCACCCCTGAAAAAGCTAAGCTGCATCCCCGGGTTCCGCGTCAGCCACGGTGAATGCCCTTCAACGCCGATCTCGCGTACGCGTGAAGGGAGCCTGAAAGTGGGCAAACGTCGAGAGGTATTGATGGAACTTTGCGAGCAAGCCGGTAAGGAGCAGGACCCTGAAAGCTCATGAAGCGCATTCGAGAGGTTGTTATGGTACAAAAGGCAGAGAGGGAGGTTGTTATGGCCCAAGCGAAGAGCCAGCCCAAGGTTGCCAAGGCCGGCGGGAAAGGCCAGCCTGCAGTTGTTACGGCGATTCAGAAATCCCCGCCTGTCGATTGGGAATCCTTGCTGGCTGTGATTCCCACGGGGAAGACGATTATCGAATATGGCGCGAACCGGACCATCTTCCGCCAAGGAGATCCTGCGGACGCGGTGTTCTACCTCCGCCGCGGCAAGGTGAAGCTCACCGTCACCTCCAAGCAGGGCAAGGAAGCGATCGTCGCCATTCTGGGCGCCAGCGAGTTCTTCGGTGACGGGTGCCTCGCCGGTCAGCCGCTGCGAGTGTCAGCGGCGGTGGCGATGACCGATTGCAGCCTGGCCAGGATTGAGAAGCTGCAGATGGCGCGCATGCTCCACGAACAGCACGACGTCTCGGAATTGTTCGTCACCCATCTGCTTTCGCGCAACATTCGATACGAGGAGGACCTGGTGGACCAGCTTTTCAACTCGAGCGAGAAACGTCTGGCCCGGATTCTCTTGCTCCTGGCTCACTTTGGCAAGGAAAGTAGATCCGAAACGATCCTTCCCAGCATTAATCAGGAGAGTCTGGCCCAAATGGTCGGCACCACCCGTTCGCGCGTGAGTCATTTCATGAATAATTTCCGGGAGCTTGGCTTTGTCGACTACGACGGCGGCGGCGCGTTGACGGTGAATAGTGGCCTCCTGAGCGTGATCCTGCGCGACTAGTGTCCTGTTGCGCCCACCCAATCTGGGTCCGCTACGACCACCGACCAAGAATTGGCGATTGCCGATTGGAAAGCCGGATTTGGCTTGCGTCTTCTCTTCCAATCGTCAATCGGCAATCTGCAATCTGCAATCGGAATTCCCCACCCCGGTCCCGCACCGTAGTTTCCACTCCCGACTGGATGAGCGATTTTGAACACCCTAGTGAGCAAAACAGCACAGACAGTGAAAAGAACCATGGAGAGAATTCCAACTGGTGCTGGCCCGACCTGTCTGCCCAACCCCCCCTCCATGGGTAGACGACCTCCATGTGAGGTCGGGCCAGCCATCCCCCTTGGGGGGAGGCTATGACGCCCGCCTTCTCGACTTCTTGAACTGGGCTGAGCAGTTTTGACCAATGCTCTGAGCCGTAGTGAACTGACACCCCTTCCATTGAACGGTATAACCAGAGTGCCTGCAACAGACCTTTCACGAGGGTGAGAGGCGGATGCAAGGTGAGCTGGAATGGAGGCAACACTTATGAAACACCTCGTCAGAGTCATAGGCATCGCGGTTCTGTTTTCGCTTTTCGGAACCACTTCTCCTGCCTACGCACAAGAGGAGCACCAAGATCAAGCCAAGCCCAAGCAAGATGAGCAGCAGAAGCAGAAAGAACCACAGGCCAAGGCCGAAGAGCGCGCCCAGCAGAAGCAATCCGCACAGCAGGCCAAGACCGAAGAACGCGCTCAGCAGAAGCAGGAGGCGCAGCAAGCCAAGTCTTCACAACACGCACAGCAGAACCAGCGCGCCAGTAACAACAGCGGTGGTCGCATTCCCGACGACCGTTTCCGTGCCCACTTTGGTCGCGAGCACCATTTCCGAATTAACCGTCTCACGATAGTGAGCGGGTCGCCCCGCTTCCAGTATGGCGGCTATTGGTTCGGATTCGGGGAGCCGTGGCCAGTCGGCTGGCAGTACACCGACGAAGTCTACGTCGACTACATAGGTGGCGTGTATTACCTGTTGAGTCCCGTGCATCCCGGCGTTCAGATTTCCATCAACGTCATACTGTAACGGGTCTCTCCAGCGCCACCTTCGGGAGGACCCTGTAACCCGCACGGGGCGGGTCTCGCGCCGGGTAGTCATCCGAAGCGAGTCCCCAACCAGTCTTTGTTGGCAAGCTTCTGTCGGGAGTCGGATCGGAGACTCCAGGAGGAAGAAAAGTGAACGTCAACGGCGAGATGGGGAATGCCCTCCCCATGGAAGAATTCGTCGAGATCGAGCTGAGCCGAAGCTTGCGCTTCCTGGTCGTAGCCAGGAACGACCGGTCCGCCGGCAACGTGGCCGCTGCCAATCGTGAGGAATTAAGCGCGCACAGGGCTTATCAGGAAGCGCTGCATCTGTTTTGGGTGCTGCGCCACCACATCCGCCGGACCGCGGCGCGGCGTCTCGCCATCCGAATCAGGAAAACCGGAAAAGACTTGACTCGGTTCCTGCCGGCCTTTCAGCGTAGGCTAGGCAATCATCATGAACGGAATGAGCAATTGTGACCAGACAGGTGAGCCGTAGTGAACTGACGCGGGATCAAGCCCGGCGATAATAGAAGGTGCCTCGAAGTCGCAGCACGAGGCGGAAATCAAGAAAGAGGGAGGCGGTTATGTTTTTTGTTCTGTTTGTGGTGCTCCTGTTGGCTTGGCTCTTAGGCTGGGTGGGATTCCACATTGCGGGCGGGCTAATCCATCTGCTGCTCATCGTGGCGTTCATTGCCTTGATCCTCCATTTCGTGCGAGGCCGAAGGGTCTGGGGCTAAGGCGCTCGTGGGGAGCCGCGAGTGGCAGGCGAAGGCTGGGGTGACGAACGAAGTGGAAGCTAAACCTGGAGAACGGGTCTTAAGACCAAAGGAGAGTGCAACATGGCGGCAAAAATAGCAGTTTTGGGCATTTACCCGAACTATGCCAGCGTGGAAAACGGCGTCGACGTCTTGAAGGAGGCCGGCTTTCGAAACACGGATATTTCCGTGCTGTTCCCGGAAAAGGTCGTCTCCAAGGACTTCGCCCACAAGAAAGGCACCAAGGCTCCCCAGGGCGCCGCCACAGGCGCCGGCACGGGTGCGGTGCTGGGCGGAACGTTGGGATGGTTGGTAGGTATTGGCGCCCTCGCGATACCGGGTCTGGGTCTCTTTGTCGCCGCCGGTCCTCTTATGGCCGCACTCGCGGGGGTGGGCGTGGGCGGGGCGGTAGGCGGAATCGCGGGCGCCTTGATTGGCATGGGGATTCCCGAGCACGAGGCCAAACGCTATGAGGTGCGGGTAAAGGAGGGCGGAATCCTCCTCTCGGTACATTCGGACAATGCGGAGTGGACGAAGCGCGCCAAGGACATCCTGGAGCGGACCGGAGCGCAGGATATCTCGGTAACCGGAGAAGGCGGCGCCGACTATGTGAGAGGTGACAGGCCGCCGGCTCACACGGGGTAAGGCTAAGGGCAGTGGGGTGGCGTAGCAGTTTGGCAAAGCGCTCCCATCTCGTGATTCGGCGAGTTGCAGTTGTCCTAGATCTAACCAGTGAGGTGAGACATGGAAACCCTATTGATTGTTCTTCTGGTGGTGTTTTTGCTCGGCGGTGGCGGCTGGGGATACTCCCGTTGGCGCCGGTAACGCCCGCCGCCCGAACCACGGTGGCAGAACAATTCGCTCTTCGGGACGATGCACACGGGCGGCGCACCTGCGCCGCCCGAAGGAAAAAGGAGAAACGTAAGTGATGAAGATATCTGCAGCCCTCTTGATCGCGTTGAGCGCCTGGACGGTCTCAGCGCAAACTGAGCCTCAGAATACTGGCTCGGTGCCCATTTATCGCATCACTGTCGTAGGGCGGACCACCAAGGCCATCAATTACCGTCACCGGAGCGGGTCGACCAAGATTGATTTTCAAGGTACCAGCCTCATGTCCGAGGCCCGCGGCAACGCCGAGGTCGCCAGCAAGCAGGGCGCAATCCATATCGATTCTGAGTTCCAAGGCCTGCGTCCGGCGAGTAACTTCGGTCCCGAGTACTTGACCTACGTCCTGTGGGCGATCAGCCCGGAGGGCCGCCCGGTGAACCTCGGCGAGGTTCTGCTAGACAATGAAGGCAAAAGCAAACTGACGGTGACTAGTGATCTGCAAGCTTTCGCTTTAATCGTGACGGCCGAACCCTACTTCGCAGTGACCCAACCGAGCGATGTCGTGGTGATGGAGAACGAAGTGAGAAGTGGCACCACGGGGACCATTGAGCAGGTTGACGCGAAGTTCGAACTGCTGAAACGTGGGCAGTACGAAGTCAATGTTAATCCGGCCGACCTTCAGCCCATGATCCTGGACCGCAAGACCCCGATCGAGCTTTACGAAGCCCGCAATGCCGTGCGCATTGCCAAATGGACCGGAGCGGAACACTATGCCGCTGACTCGCTGAACAAGGCGGAAGTGAATTTGCAGAACGCGGAGAGCTATCAAGCGCGAAGAGGCAATAAGAAGTCTGAAATCACGGCGGCGCGCGAAGCCGTACAAACCGCCGAGGACGCCCGCATCATTACCGTCAAGAAGATAGAGGGGGAACGCCAAGCGAGCGAGCTCCAGGCTTCCGCCGACGCCGAAGCCCGGTCGAAGGCCCAGGCCGAGGCAGCGACACGCCAGAAGGAGCAGGCCGAGACCGAAGCCGCCAAGGCCCAGGCCGAGGCAGCCCAAACCCAAGCCGCGTCGGACGCTGCGCTAGCCAAGGCCCAGGCCGAGACCGAAGCCGCCAAAGCCAAAGCCCAGGCCGAGACGGAACAAGCTCAACTTGCTGCGCAACAGGCCGAGAGCGACAAAGCGGCCCTGCGTGCCAAGTTGTCGCAGCAGTTGAACTCGGTTCTTCAAACGCGGGATAGCGCCCGCGGGCTGATCGTGAATATGTCCGATGTGCTGTTCGACACGGGCAAGTACACGTTGAAGCCGGGAGCCCGGGAAAAGCTGGCCAAGGTCGCCGGTATTCTGCTCGCCTACCCTGGACTCAACATTGAGGTGGACGGCCATACCGACAACGTCGGAGGTGACGAATTCAACCAGAAACTATCCGAACAACGCGCCGGGGCAGTGCGCGACTACCTGGTAGCGCAAGGCGTAGCGGCAAATTCGGTCACCGCCAAAGGCTTTGGCAAAACCCAGCCCATCGACACCAACGATACGGCTGCCGGCAGGCAGATCAACCGCCGGGTTGAACTCGTGGTCTCGGGTGAGGCGATCGCCGCCCCGGCGGGGCCCCAGTAGGAGGGCCCAGGCAACCACTGAAGCCGAAGGGCATTAATGGCCGCGACGCGGGATTCGAAAGGTGCGAAAGGAGGCACATGATGAAGCCAAGTACTAAGAATAAGGCGAAGGGGAAGTTTCACGAAGTGAAGGGCACGATCAAGGAGAAGGCGGGGAAGCTGACGAACAATCCCAGCCTGCAAGCCAAGGGCAAAGTTGAAAAGACAGCCGGGAAGATTCAAAAGAAAATCGGCCAGGTGGAGAAAGTTCTCGAATAACGGTAACGCCGGCTCGTAGTCCGACAGTTCTGAACGGGAACATCGGACACGCCGGTCAGCGGATGTAAGCAACAAAAAGGAGCTCCAAATGAAAAGACTTATTCTGGTTTTTCTGGTTTTGACGTTCTGTGCGTCGGCATTCGCCGGCGACAAAAACAAGGGCAACAGGAGCCAAATGCAAAAGGCAACCAACGTTCTCAACGAGATCATGGGAACTCCCGACAAGGGCATTCCGAATGAGTTGATGGAGAAAGCCGTCTGTGTGGGCATCGTTCCCTCGGAGATGAAGTTCGCTCTGGGAGTCGGTGGCACCTATGGACGCGGGATGCTGGTGTGCCGCAAAGGTGGGAACGGTGCGTGGGGCGGGCCTTCCATGTTCACCTTGGGCGGCGGGAGCTTCGGATTTCAGATTGGCGGCAAGGCCACCGACGTGGTTTTCATTGTGATGAACCCCGATGGGGCAAGAAAGCTGGTTCAGGACAGCGTCAAGCTGGGCGGGGAAGCATCCGTAGCGGCGGGACCGGTGGGTCGTTCGGGGGAAGGGGCGACGGACGCTCAGCTCCACGCCGAGATCCTCAGCTACTCGCGGTCGCAGGGCTTGTTTGCCGGTCTGTCTCTGGACGGATCCGTAGTCAAGCAAGATGCGGATGAGAACGCGAAACTCTATGGGCGCAAGGTCAGCGCCAAGGAGATTCTGATCGACGGCACGGTGCCCGCTCCTCCAGAGGCTCGGGTCCTGGACAACACGCTGAGCAAGTACTGTCCCAAGGGTGGACAATCGTTCAAATAGTCTGAGCGAGGTGGCCTCGACATGAAAACTGCACTCGTGGTAGGGATCTCGCTCATCGTGCTGGGGATTCTAGCCTTGGCTTACCAAGGGATCACTTACACGAGGGAAAAGAAGATCGTGGACCTGGGCCCGATTCAGGCAACGGAGAAAACGCAAGAGCGGATTCCGTTGCCTCCGATTCTGGGTGGACTCGCCCTGGTGGGAGGCGTAGCCCTGGTCGTCGTCGGGTCGAGACGGAAAACGTAGGGAATGGCCGGAACCTCTTGCGTCGCCTCCCAGCGAGGCCGCGAGACGCGAGAGGCCAAGGAGAGGGACTGGCGATCGAGCTGGTTCCTTGCGTCGGGGAGACTGAGCCGGGGGCTTCCCCTAAACGAGTCAAACCGGGAGCGAAGTCAACCCGGAGCTGAAAGGAGATTCTCATGTTACTGATCCTGCTGATCATTGTCCTGCTGCTCGTGTTCGGCGGCGGCGGCGGCTATTACGGATATCGGCGATGGGGTTCGGGCGGAGGCATGGGGATCGTCGGGCTGGTGGTGATCATCCTGGTGCTCTTGTACCTGTTCGGTGGATTTCGTCTGACCCATTGAGGTTCGATCTGAACCGAGGGAAGGTGCGCTCAGGCTGTAGTTGCACGCCTGCCCACGAGAACGCGTATCCGAGGGCAGATTCGAGGAGGAAGAATGACGCCTGACTATGACTTGTCAGACCTCGAGACCTCTCAGGCCGACCTATGGCTTCGCCTCCAGGTAGAGGCCATCCGGGCCCAGATTCTCGCTGATCAAGCCAAGCGCCAGGCATCCACTCGGTCAAAGCAACTGCAGCCTGGGCTGCAACGCTGCGAAGGCGATCACGACCACAGGTGGGTGCGGTCATCCAGGTTACGCGGGAGAAGCGGCCTGGAAGCGCCCTGTGGTTGGCCTTCTCAGCCAATTTCTCCGTCGGCATTGCCAGCGTCTTTCGCGTTGGTGTGTATCGATGTCGTATCCCTGTGGGTACATTAACCCGGATTTCTCACCACGAAGCGAGTCAGGGAATTGATCCATTGATTCATGGGTTGATTGAGCCATTGAAGACCGCCATTCTCTTCTTCAATTGACTCAATGGATCAATGGCGCAATGGATCAATCCCTGACCCTTCGTGGTGAGAAGTCCGGGCGCAAGAGTCCACACCGGGGAGGGCCGCACCTCGGCAACACGATCCGTTGACTCGGCTGAGCAATTGTGACGGAGGCGTGAGCAACACTGGGCTGACGGCGAATTGCCCAACGGGTATGAGAAGTATGGCTCTTGGAGCCTGTCCGTTAGCAGACGCGGTTTATCTCGGCCGAGACCGCCGAAAATACCTGGCAGGAAGGACGCATGGCCAGGCTTGAGAAAGTCCTACGACAATGAAGTGCAGCAGTTATTACGTGAACCTTGCTCTGCTCTCACTGGCGCTGCCGCTGATGCCAGGTTCGCTGAGTTCGCAACAGAAGCTGAGCGCTCAGAATCTCGAAGCGTCAGGAGCGACGTCGGAGTCCAGCAGGCAGTCAAATAGGAATTCGAACGAAACTTGCGCTCCACGCGCCGATGCCTCGCCGGCTTCTTCGGCGATCGACGGCACTGTAGCCTGCATGGCGCAGGCCGCCTTTCAAAATCAGACTCGCCTTCGTCCTTACACGGTTACGCGGGAATACGAGTTATTTGGTCAAAAACGGGACAAGACCAGATCACGAGTGATTGCTGACGTGACCTTCCATCCCCCTGACTCCAAGAGCTATCGTATCCAGGGCACCGAGGGTAGTGTCATCGGAGAAAAAATTGTTCGTCTCGTACTGGAACGGGAGGCCGCGCTTGCAAAGAACAGCGGCGACATCGATATTTCCGAGAATAATTACGATTTTCAATTCATGCGCGAGGAGGTCGCAAGTGGCCGGCGCTGTTACGTCCTTCAGCTCCTTCCCAAGCGCAAAGACAAGAATCTGCTGCGCGGGACTATCTGGGTTGATGCTGATACCTATTTGATCCGCCGCACCGAGGGCGAACCGCTGAAGAGCCCCTCGTGGTGGCTGCGGGACCTGCACATTGTGTTCGTTTACGGTCAGGTCAGTGAGATGTGGCTGCCGACTTCCTCCGAATTCACGGCCAAGGTGCGCCTGTTCGGTGTGTCGACAATGCTCGCGCACGACTTGGGATACAGCTACTCCCAACTTTCAGAAGCTGGGACGATCCCAGCGGTCCGCAATACGCAACTTGCGCAAACGCGCATAACCGGGAGCGGGCCTCCAGGCTTGCCTCCGAAAGCAAGATGAGGAGGATTGGATCATGCCTTTAGTTCAAGTCTTGGTGGTTCTGATCGTGGTTGGTGTTCTTCTCTGGCTCGTCAACAACTACATTCCGATGGCACGGCCCATTAAATCCATCTTGAACGCCGTCGTGATCATCGTCGTGGTTCTGTGGCTCCTGAATGTTTTTGGACTTTTGGGCAACCTCTCGAGGATCCACTTGAAAGGTTGACAGCAGCCCAGCCAAATGGGCCGTGTTGGAACTCGCGCCCCGGCGTCGTCGCAAAAGCCTCGAAGAGCCGCAGGGCCTGCCCCATTCGCTGCGCTCAGGGCAAGCTCTGAGCGGAGCGACGGAGCCGAAAGAGCGGGCCCTGCGCCACACTCGCTTCGGATTTCTCCGGGACTTTGCCGGCGCGTCTGCAACCGCCGAAGACGCCACCGACCTGCATCACCTCCTGCCTGATCCGCTGCAGCTCCACGATCACGATTTTGGCCGCGAAATAGAAAACCGCCAGCAGCACCAGGGAAGCCGAGGAGGCTGAAAGCGACACGTATCACGAGTTTGCGGGCGGGAAGGTCGAGCAGTTGCCAGTCCCAGGAGCCATCGGCGAGAGCTTGCAAGGCAATCCCAACTCGCTGGCCGAACACCTGACCGAGCTTTCCAAATCGTGTTGGGAGCGCGGCCTGCAGATGCCCAGGCTGTCTCTGAAAAAGCTCTTTGAGAAGCCCGGCGAGGCCTATGACGAATGGAGCAGCTCGCTGCCCGGATACGTGCCGCCCAATCCTGAGCTTGGTGCGCCGTTCCAGACCGAAAGTGATCTGCGTGATGCTTACCGGCGCGTCCAAGCTATTCGTGAACGGCTGCGCGCGGAAATGATCGCCCTGCAAGAAGAAATGGATTGGCTGGTTTATGCGGCGTATGGCCTATTGCCCGAGAATCACCGGGCCGTGTCCTGTCATTCCGAGCCCCGATCAGATCGGGGCGAGGAATCTCGCTCTGATCCTCAGAAAGACCAAGGCGAGATTCCTCGCTTCGCTCGGAATGACATGACGGGAAGTGTGCCACTCGACCAGCGGCAACGCCCGTTCCGCCTCTGGCAGCAAGTGGAGGGCAACTACGCCAAAGCTGTTGCGCTGATTCCAACAAGCTGGGCCGCCGAACGTCGGGCGCTGTGGCAAGCCCGTCTGGCCGCCATCCGCGACAACGAACACATCCGCCGCATCGAGCAGCCGGTTTATAAGCGCCGCTGGGACGAACAATGGAAAGTGGGCAACCAGTGGCGCTCCGGCCCCGTTGCCTACGCCGCCGAATTTGTTGATGCTTTCGAGTGGTGGCTGAGCGAGAAGGCCGAATGGTGGCTGGAGCGCAAAAAGAACGGAGGCCCGGTGGAATTGGACGATTGGGCAGCGACGATTTGGAAAGACTCACGTGTCCAAGCCGCGTGGCCGGTGGCGGCAGAGAATTACGCCTTGCTGGATTACGAAAAGGCGAAGGAGAAAGCGGAGGAAAACAGTGAGCCCGTTCCCGCTCTTCCCGCTGGGCATGGCGCAGCGCAGCAGGGTCTTGTAGGGGCAGGCCTCGTGCCTGCCCGCGGCCAGGGCACCCGCGAGGGGTGCCCCTACGCATTTTTCAAAGCCTTCAAGCGCATTATCGACGACGAGACCGTGCCGGAAGACATTCCCTTTGCCGTGCCCTACGACGATCTGGAGAGACGGAAGATCAAGATATCGCCCAAGGTCAAGAGCATTCGCGGCAAACTGAACGTTCCGCGCGAGCGTTTTCACCTGCGCGGCCGAACCACATATCTCTGGGCTGGCCTTCAGTTCCGCTAGAGATTGCGAAGAGGGACTCGCTACGAAGCGGCGCACCCAATCTCGGCCCCCGGTCCAAAGATGCGATGGAGAAAACCACCAAAACGATTGGTCGAACGACAAGAACCGTTGGTGATAGGGATTGGGAAGCCACATTCTTGTCTCGACGGAGGCGGCGCGGTTTGCCATACTACGGCAAGGACTCGAAGCATGACTCCGCCGAATGACGATCTGATTGGCGATATTGTCCGCCGCATCGTGGAGACGGCGCAGCCGGACAAGATCATCTTGTTCGGCAGCCGGGCACGGGGCGACAACCGACCCAACAGCGATTTCGATGTGCTGGTGATCAAGGAATCCAGCGAACCACGTTATCGCCGATCTGTTCCTCTTTATGTAGCCCTGGCAGACGTGCCTGCCGAAGTGGAAGTGATGGTCTACACCCCGGAGGAAATCGACGAGTGGAGGCAGGTTTCCCAGGCCTTTGTCACCACAGCGGTGCGCGAGGGGACGACGATCTATGAAAGGCCCAGCCGAACTTAGCCGCGGGTTGTTGCTCAAAGCGAAGCAGGACCGTCTGGCGATGGATGCCGTCCTGGGGACCCAGGCATTGGACGCAGCGTGCTTTCATGCCCAGCAGGCGGCGGAGAAGTGCCTAAAGGCATTTCTGGCCTACCGCAACGTTGAGTTTCCGTACACCCACAACCTGGCAAAGCTCATCGAGATTTGCGCGGGCCTTGACCCGGCATTTCGCTCATTGCTGCCCATCGTTGCGCCCCTAACCCCGTATGCGGTGGAGCTGCGTTACGATGACTCTTTTTGGCCCAGCGAAGCAGTCGCCCAGGAAGCCCGCTCCTCCGCCCTGGCGGTTCTCGAGTTTGTTTTGGACAGGCTGCCCGACGATATCAGGAAGTCCGCAGAATAATGCCCATCCACGACATCATCGACAACCGCAACGAGAAGCTGGTTGACCATATCAACCGAATCCTCTCCTCCACGGAGGCCGCGCGGTTCGCGGTGGGGTATTTCTTCCTCTCCGGCCTTACCTGCATTGCCGGGCGCCTGGAACGGGTTCGGGACCTGAAGCTCCTGATCGGAAACACCACCAACCGCGAAACCCTGGAGCAACTTGCGGAGGGCTATCGGCGCCTGGAGATGGTGGCAGACGCCGCGGAGGCCCAAGCCTTCCCAAAACGCACCGAGACCAAGCGGATGGCGACAGAGACCGCCCAGAACATTCGCACGGCCGTCGAGCTGATGGATCAGACCGACGAGGGCGAGACACTGGTCAAAGTCATGGTCCGCTTGATCGAGGAGAAGCGCCTCAAGGTGCGCGTGTACACCAAGGGCCGGATGCACGCCAAAGCATATATTTTTGACTATGGCGACGTTTTTGACCTCCTGGGAACCAAGTTGGATCGGCATGAAAACGGCATCGCCATTGTGGGGTCTTCGAACCTCACCCTTTCCGGCGTGACGCACAATACCGAGCTGAACGTGGTAGTCCAGGGGAACAACAACCATGCGGAATTGGTCCGCTGGTTTGACGATCTTTGGGAGGAAGCCCAGGACTTTGACGAAACCCTCATGGATGAGATGAGGCAGTCGTGGGCCATCGTTCCAGCCCGCCCGTATGACATCTACATGAAGACGCTCTACGCGCTGGTGAAGGACAAGCTGGAAGGCGAGGACGACAAGGACCTCCTGTGGGACGACGAGATCACCAGACAGCTCGCGGACTTCCAGAAAGTTGCAGTCCGGCAGGCCGTGCAGATGGCCCGCGATTATGGCGGGGCGTTTGTGGCCGACGTGGTAGGACTCGGCAAAAGCTATATCGGCGCCGCTGTCGTCAAACACTTCGAGCGGACGGACCACGCACGGCCCCTTATTATCTGCCCCGCGCCGCTGGTCGAAATGTGGGAGCGCTACAACGAAGTCTATCAGCTCAACGCCCGTGTGCTTTCAATGGGCTATTTGCGTGAGGACAACCGGGGCGGGGTCAATTTCCTTTTGGACGACGTGAAGTACCGAGACCGGGACTTTGTGCTGATCGACGAGAGCCACAACTTTTGCTATCCTGATATACAACGCTACAAGTTGGTTCAGGCATTCCTGGCTACGGGGAGACGCTGCTGCTTCCTGACCGCCACACCCCGAAACAAGAGCGCATGGGATGTCTACTACCAGATCAAACTCTTCCACCAAGACGACAAAACCGATCTTCCGGTGACTCCCCCGGACCTCAAGGAGTATTTCAAGCTGGTCGAAAAAGGCGAGAAGAAACTCCCCGACTTGCTTGCGAACATCCTCATTCGACGGACTCGAAACCACATCTTGCGATGGTATGGCTTCGACTCAGAAACGCATCAGCAAGTTGACGCCTCACGCTTCAAGGAATACTTGGACGGCAAACGTCGAGCCTATGTCATGGTGGCCGGGCGGCATCAGTTCTTCCCGAAGCGCGAACTTGAAACCATCGAGTACAGCATCGAGACACATACCAGGGGCTTTATCAGGAATTACGGGGTTATTTGGGCAAGCCTCGCAAAGCCCTGCCCGACAAACCGCCCACTGGCGAACTGACCTACGCCCGTTATGGGCTGTGGCATTACGTGGTCCCGGAGAAGCAACGCCAGGAACCATACGCCAGCCTGCACCGGGCGGGCGGGAACCTGCGAGGCCTGATCCGGGTGTTGATGTTCAAGCGTTTCGAGTCGAGCGTCTTCGCCTTTCAAGAGACGGTCCGCCGGCTGGTGATCGTGCAACAGCGATTTCTTGAAGCCCTGGAACAAGGAATTGTCCCGGCTGGGGAGGACGCGCAGGCAATCCTGTACGAACCGAACCTGGATGAGGAACAAGACCTCGTGGACGCCCTTCGCAAGGTTTCACAGAAGTACCCGGCGAAGGATTTTCACCTGGAAAAGTTGCACCAGCACATCGAACACGATGTCCGTTTGCTGAAGAAGATGCTCCAGTTAGTCGAGCCCATCACGCCAAAACAGGACGCCAAGCTCCAGACACTGAAGAAACGGCTGGCAGAACCGCCACTCAAAGAGGGCAAGCGCCTCATTTTTACCCAATACGCCGACACGGCGCGATACTTGTTCGACAATCTCAATCCAGGTGGCAAGCGCGACGATATCGAGGTGATTTTTAGCGGTGACAAGAGCAAGGCGCGCGTGGTGGGAAGGTTCGCTCCCAAAGCCAATCCAGAATATCGGTTTCAGGCCGGTGAAAGCGAGTTAACGACCGTGGTGGCCACGGATGTTCTGGCGGAAGGATTGAATCTCCAGGACTGCGACAAGATCATCAATTACGACCTCCACTGGAATCCTGTCCGGCTCATCCAGCGGTTTGGGCGGATCGACCGTATCGGCTCTGAACACGATGTGGTTTACGGATTCAATTTCTTGCCGGAGACAGGCATTGAACGCAATCTGAAATTACACGAGAAGCTCCACAATCGCATTCAGGAGATCCACGACACCATTGGTGAAGACTCTGCCATCCTCGATCCCACCGAGCAACTGAACGAGGATGCCATGTATGCGATCTATGAGAAGAAAGGCGGACAACTGGGGATGTTCGAGGATGAGGAACAGGAAGCCCTGGACCTCAACGAGGCAGAGGAGATGATGCGACAATTGCGGAAGGAGAACCCCGCCGAATACGAGCGGATTGCGGGACTTCGAGACGGGATCCGCGCTGCCAAACCGTCAAGCGAGAAGGGCCTTTACGTGTTCTGCCAGGCCGGACGCTATCAGCAATTGTTTCTCGTGAACGAAAAGGGTGAGACCGTATCGCGGGACATCCCGCGAGTCCTGGGAGCCATCAAGTGCGGACCGGACCTGGCAGGCGCACCGCTGCCGACAGGCTACAACTCTACTGTCATGCGGGTAATGCGCCAGTTCACAGAAGAGGTAAAGCACCGCCAAGCGGAGCGTGAGCACACCCTCTCGCTGACGCATGGTCAGCGGTATGTCCTCAGAGAATTGCGGGTCCTCTTTGGGGCGGCGGGGGACGAGGATTTGAAAGGCCAGATCAACATCCTCGAAAAGGCCTTTCGGGGATCCATCACCACGGCAATCAACCGGGAACTGAACCTTTTGCGTCGAAACTCGGTGATAGGCCAAGACCTACTCAAGAATCTGACGCGCCTCTTCCATCAGCACAACATGCGGGATTGGATGGATCGGAGGGGATTGCAGCTCGAAGACCAGCCCATCCCGAAGATCATCTGCAGTGAAGCTCAAGTATGAAGCTCCTGCTCCGCCGCTCGATCCGTTCATGACGACACGCATAGCTCGCCATGTACCAGATCCGTCGTTCAGCTAGGGAGTTGCCGACCAACCTGCGGCTACGAGACACAAATCTATCGCCTTGCCCAAGTCCTCGAATCCTTCCATCGCCAGGCTGGGGGCCGGACGGAGGCCGAGCCGCGTCGAGGCTACCGCACCGGCCAGCCCGAGGCTCGAAAAAAAGATTGACAGGGGTATCGAGGTTGCTATACCATAGCTTGTGGTTGAGGATGAAGGGAACAGGGGACAGGGAACAGGATAAAGGGTAAAGGGTAAAGGGTAAAGGGTCAACGGATCACGGACCAACCGACGATTGAAAAAAACGAACCCACCGATCTTGATGAAAACAAAGGAGAGGCTCAGAAAGGTGAAAAAACGAACCCACCGAAGAACAGGGATCAGCCGTCATGGGTCATGGATTAGCAGCGAAAGCCGCCAGGTCGCTGAGGCATGAACGGAAGAACCTTGCAGCGGGGTGGTTATGCTGGCCCCCTGAAACCCCAATCCTCGGTCCCTGTTTTTTGCGGAACAAAGCCGAGCTTTATTGATAGCAAAGGACATGATGGGTTCGGTTTTTGGAACAAACCCAATTTCCGGTCGCCAACGGATGCCCGAGCCGCTCAAGGCGTATAATTGTCATGAGAGAGATGACTCAAGAACGGGCGATGCCGCGGGCGGTTTTCCCAGTTAAGCCGGAAAGTGACAGAAAAAACAAGGGAAGTGGAGGCGTGTTTACCACCGCCAACACAGATTGGCTTGCACGCTTCCGGCCGGGCAGACGATGGCCAAGGGAGCCGTGGGAACCCGCGTCGAGGACCAACGCTGCCAATTGGGCAAGGGTTCGACGCCCAGGCAGAGAACGTTCAGGATGGGTAGGCTGTATCCTCCGATACTATCCAAAGGTGCCGGCACATGCTGGACGAGGCCGCTCAAGACGAGAATCCGGATGTTCGCAGAGCCGCGGTTGAGGCCCTGAGCTTGTTCCGGCGCGAAGGCTTGCGGCCACCTCTCCGGACAATTCAGCCCGGGGCCTCAGGTGAAGGTCCCTATTTTGCCGTCCCATCCGCCCGGCCAGACTAGATAGCTAGCTGCGTGGGACGAGCATTCTTTCCCGGGGCGCCCTTCGTGGAAGTGTCCTAGAGGGCAGACACAAGTTCTGCCCCCACGGAGCATGTCCAAGCTCCTGGCGAATTGGGTCCACGGAGGTGTGACGCAGATCACCGCACCACGTGACCGAGATCATAGCCCTAAGGTCTCCACATGGCAGACACTAAGCTGGAATGGGGTGGCAGAGTAGCTTTCTTGCACGTAGACCGGGGGCGTCCCAATCGCCAGCCCGGGGTGCACCTGCTCTGCTCCCATATTCCTAGCACAACATACGCAATACGACGATTGAAAACTCTCAATGAAAGAGAAGGAGGTAGATGCTATGGCAGTTGCTCAGTTAGTGCAAAAGAACGCCTACGAGGCCGCGCTTGAGAATTTTGACCTCGCGGCGAACGCCCTCGGACTGGATCCGGATCTCCAACACATGATCAAGTATCCGGAGAGAATCCTGCATGTGAATCTTCCCGTACGGATGGACGACGGGCATATTCACCGGTTCGAGGGCTATCGGGTGCAGCATAGTACGGCGCGTGGTCCAGCCAAGGGTGGAATCCGCTATCACCCGAACGTCACCCTGGACGAGGTGAAAGCCTTGGCCACCTGGATGACCTGGAAGTGCGCGGTGGTCAACATCCCGTTTGGCGGCGGCAAGGGCGGCGTGACCTGCAGCCCCAAGGACATGTCGCAGGGAGAGCTCGAGCGCATGACGCGCCGCTACACAGCTTCGATTCTTCCCATAATCGGCCCGGAGCGGGATATCCCCGCGCCCGACGTCTACACCAATTCCCAGACCATGTCGTGGATCATGGACACCTACAGCATGACCAAAGGCTACCCGATCCCCGGCGTCGTCACCGGCAAACCGATCTGCCTGGGCGGGTCGCTCGGTCGCAATGAGGCCACCGGACGGGGCGTCTTCTACACCACCCAGTGCGCGTGCGAGCACTTGAAGCTCCCCGTCAAGGGAGCGAAAGTGGTCGTCCAGGGGTTCGGCAATGCCGGGATCTTTGCCGTTCAGTTGCTCCACGCCCATGGGGCCTGCGTGATCGCGGCCAGCGATTCCCGTGGCTGCATTCACAACCCCAAGGGCCTCGACGTCCCGAAGTTGATACTCCACAAGGAGAAGACGGGGAACGTGCTGGGCTTCCCGGGTGCGGAGGAGATCAAGCCGCACGAACTGCTGGCGTTGGGGTGCGATATCCTGATCCCTGCCGCCTTGGAGAACGCGATCGATAAAGGTAACGCGGGCAGCGTGAAGGCTAAGATAGTAGCCGAGGCTGCTAACGGGCCCACCACGCCGGAAGGGGACAAAATCCTGGAGCAGAAGGGATGCCTGGTCATTCCGGATATCCTCTGCAACGCAGGCGGGGTGACCGTTTCCTACTTCGAGTGGGTGCAGGATGAGCAGCACCTGTTCTGGGACGCCGACGACGTCTACCAGAAGCTGGAGCGGGTGATGAAGACCAGCTTCGCCGAAGTCCTGAAGATCCGCCTTGAGCACAAGGTCAGCATGCGGACTGCCGCCAACATGCTCGGCATCGGCCGTGTGGCTGAAGCCACCAAGATCCGCGGACTCTATCCGTAAGTTCGCGAGGGTGGTTTCGGACAGCTAGGGACCAAACCTGAAAGTGCTTGTTGAAAGCCCTGCCCCGTGGCGGGGCTTTCGTTTGCTCGGCCCGGATTTCTCACGAACGGGGAAGGGCGGGGCGCGCCTTGCGGCGGGTGTCAGGCGGGACTATACTCTCGGCCGAGTCGAGGCTCCCGCCCCACCGCGCGCCCGGCAAGGAGGCTGCCGTGAGACCTCGAAGGCTTATCGGGAAGCTCGAGACATTGGTACTGCTATCGGCACTCACCCTTTTGGCTTGGGTGCTTGCCACCCGGGCCGTGCTGGCGCAGAACACGCCTCCACCGGCCGCGCCATCCACCCAGCAATCGGCCCAGAATCCTACTGCGCCCGGCGCCACCGAGGCGAGCGAGGAGAGCACGGGAATCAAGGCCTACACCCTCCCGCCGGAAAAGTACGCGCAGGCGGTGGCCTACGCGCGGGCGCGCTACACCCTCTATTTCGCCGACGCCCTCTACGGCTTCCTGATTCTGCTCATGGTGCTCAACTGGCGCCTCGCGCCTCGTTTTCGCGACTGGGCCGAGGGTACGCCGATCGAAGGGCAACGGCCACGCCGCAGATTCCTGCAAGTCTTGATTTATGCACCTCTCCTGAGCCTGCTGCTGGGCGTGGCCGGATTGCCCACCGGAATCTACGGCCAATGGCTTGAGCGCCACTATCAGCAATCGGTCGAGGGCTGGGGGGCGTGGCTGTGGGACTGGGGCAAAGGCCAGATCATCGGCATCGTCATCGCCGTCTTGCTCATTTGGATCCTTTACGGCATCATTCGCCGCGCCCCGCAGCGCTGGTGGTTGTACTTCTGGCTGGCATCGATCCCCATCCTTGTCTTCCTGCTCTTCATCTCCCCCGTGGTGATTGAACCCCTGTTCTACAAGTTCGAGTCGCTGGCGAAGACCCAACCTCAACTGGTGGCCGAGATCACCAAGGTGGTGGAGCGCGCTGGGATGAGTATTGCGCCCGACCGAATGTTTCTGATGCAAGCGAGCGAGAAGCTGAATTCCTTGAACGCCTACGTCACCGGCGTTGGCGCATCGAAGCGTGTGGTGGTGTGGGACACGACGATCAAGCGCATGACCACGGCCGAAACCGTGTCTGTTTTTGGGCACGAGATGGGCCACTACGTCCTCGGACACGTGTGGAAGGGCATCCTCTTCTTTAGCGGCGTGCTTCTGATCTTCCTCTACTTTGGCTATCGCGGACTACACTGGGCGCTTGGCCGCTGGGGTGCCCGCTGGCAGATTCGTGGCGCTGACGACTGGGCGTCGCTGCCCGTCCTCTTGCTTCTTTTTTCCATCTTCTCTTTCCTGGCCTCGCCCATCACCAACGGCTTCAGCCGCTACATCGAGCACCAAGCCGACGTATACGAACTCGAGGTCATCCACGGCATCATCCCCAACTGGCGGCAGGTGGCCGTGCAGGCCGAACAGGTGCTGGGCGAAGTCGACCTGAGCGACCCTGACCCCAGCCCGTTTATCGAGTTCTGGCTCTACACTCATCCCTCGCAGAAGGAGCGCATTGAGTTTGAGTTAAATTACGATCCGTGGGGGAAAGGGGAGCAACCACAGTTTGTGAAGTAGGTCGGCTCCACCGGCTTCAAAAGAGGGATGCAACAAGAAACGCCGCTGGATTCGCAAGCGCGGTCCATGGCACCTGGGCAATTCCAGCAACCCGATCAATCTGCTGGCCGTCATGTGGGCCGTCTTTATCTGCACTATAATGGTCTTGCCCCCGAACACGCGCGCTGGCTTGGGCATCGCCGCCGTCGTCCTGGTGCTGTTTGGGCTGCACCGGCTAAGCGGGGAGACACAAGATCCGGAAACCGGTTTGGGATCTGGATGAAGAAGGATTACCGACCGAGAGGGACCGCTGAACCCTACTGCCTCCCGTCGAGAAAGGGAGTGTAATTCCATGCAGAATTGGTCCCGGTTTCTTACCACCGCGTTTGTCGTCGGTGCCGTCGCCCTATCGGGTCACGGGCAGGCTCCGCAAGCAACCGCAGCAAACCCGAACAAGGCCCCTGATTACTCCAAGGAGGCTTTCGTCGTCGAGAGCCTGCGCAGCACGGCAAGCTTTGAGGATGACGGCACCGGAACGCGCGAAACCACGGCTCGGGTCAAGGTGCAGTCGCAGGCCGGCGTCCAACAGTGGGGACTTCTCACGCTGGGTTATAGCAGTGCCAACGAGCAGGTCGAGGTCGGCTACGCGCGAGTTCAGAAGGCAGACGGGAGGCTGATTGAGACCACAGCCGCCGACGTACAAGACATGACGTCAGACGTAACGCGTATCGCGCCCATGTACAGCGACTACCGCGAGAAGCACGTGACGGTGAAGGGGCTTGGAGTGGGCGACGTGCTGGAGTACCAGTTCAGGACCCGCGTGCAGACGCCGCTTGTTCCCGGCCATTTCTGGCTAGGATACGACTTTTTCAAGGCCGGCATAGCGCTGGACGAAGAGCTGGAGGTCCGCGTTCCGAAGGACCGAGATGTGAAGGTGAAAAGCCCGGACCTGAAGCCGGCGACGATAGAAGACGGAAACCACCGTGTGTACACCTGGAAGAGCGCGAACCGGGAACGCAAGGAGGATGAGGAGCCGCCCCGTGAGTTTCCGCCGCCCGCAGTCCTGATCAGCACGTTCAAGAGCTGGGAAGAGGTGGGCCAGTGGTGGGGCGGGCTCGAGCGCGAGCGCGTTAGTCCTACGCCGGAGATTCGCGCCAAGGCAGCCGAGTTGACGAAAGATGCCAAGACGGATGAGGAGAAGTTGCGCGCCATCTACAACTACGTCGCCACCAAGTTCCGCTATGTCAGCATCTCGTTCGGCATCGGCCGCTATCAGCCTCATGCGGCGAGCGAAGTGTTGCAGAACGAGTACGGCGACTGCAAAGACAAGCACACGCTGCTTGCCTCTTTGCTTGGCGCCGCGGGAATCGAGGCGTACCCGGCACTCGTGAATTCCGCCCGCAAGATCGACCCTGACGTGCCGTCCCCGGGTCAGTTCGACCACGTGGTCACCGTGGTGCGGGAGAAAGCACGAAGCAACAAACTCATCTGGCTGGATACGACGACCGAAATCGCACCCTTTGGGCTTCTGACCTTCAACCTGCGTGACAAGCAAGCCCTCGTGATTCTCACTGGCATGCCGGCCCTGCTGGTGACCACTCCTGCCGACCCCCCGTTCAAGAGTTTTCGCAGCTTTGAGATCGACGGAAAGCTGAGTGACGCGGGAGTCCTGGAAGGCAAGGTACAACGCAGCTTTCGCGGCGATACGGAACTGCTAATGCGCGCCGCGTTTCGCCAAGTTCCGCAGTCACAGTGGAAGGACCTCGTGCAAGGCATTTCCCAGGCATCCGGGTTTGCTGGAGATGTCAGCCAGGTGGAGGCAGATACGCCCGAGAACACGGGCGAACCTTACCGCTTCTCTTACAATTATACAAGAAAAGACTATCCCGATTGGGCCAACCATCGGATCACTCCGCCGCTGGGATTCCTCGGCTTTCCAGAACTGAAAGACGACAAGAAGCGGACGCAGCCGATTCCCCTGGGTGCGCCGGAGGAAATCACGGCGGTGGCGAAGGTTGAGTTGCCCAAGGGTTACGCCCCCAGGCTGCTGCAGGGCGTCGACCTCACGCGCGACTTCGCCGAGTACCACTCCAGTTACAGCTTCAAGGACGGTGTCTTCGAGGCTGCCGTACGCATCATCATTAAGCGACGCGAGGTTCCTCTTTCCGCCGTGGACGATTACAAGTCGTTCCAAAAAGCAGTAAGCGACGACTTCAACCGGTACACCGACTTGGGCAACGGTTCCGAGTCAGCTCCGCTTCCCTCTGCGTCTTCCAATCCGGAGGCCAATAGCTTGGTTCAGCAAGCCAGGGAAGCGTTTCAACAGCACGATCTCGCTGGTGCCGCTGATTCCCTCGAGCGAGCTGTCAAGCTGGACGGGCATTACAAAGACGCATGGTTGATGCTCGGCGGCCTGCGGATGATGCAGAACGATGCGAATGGGGGAGCGGCAGCTTTCCGCAAAGCCATTGAGTCCGATCCCAAAGATCCACGATCCTACCAAGCCCTGGCCTCTGTGTACACGGTTCGCCGTCGCCCGGAAGAGGCCATTCCCGTGTGGCGGGACCTTCTGAAGGAGGACCCGAACAACAGGGACGCACACTCCAGCCTCGGCAGCATTCTGGTGAGCCTCAAGAGGTACAGCGAAGCCGTGCCAGAACTGGAGGCAGCAAGCAACCTCGGCAAACCGAACTCGCAGTTGGAGCTCACGCTGGGTGAGGCATATCTGAGAACCGGGCGCCGTGACAAAGCGACGGCGGTGGCCGAGAAAGCTGCCGATGGAACCCTTCTCCCTGTGGTCTGGAACAACGCAGCGTACTTCCTTGCGGACAATAACCTCGATTTGCCACCGGCCCAGCGCTACGCGGAGAAGGCCGTGAAATCGATTGAAGACGAAACCACGCCCGTCACCCTCGATAAGTTGCAGTTGCGTGACCTGGATCGCATGACGGTGCTCGCCAGCTACTGGGATACACTAGGGTGGGTTTACTTCCGGCAGGGGAACTTGGAGAAATCGCGGAA
>Ga0326728_10001905_pt1 | contig 71485 bp, 58 predicted proteins | sample MB3enrmetagenome_FD_207602 | JGI IMG/M metagenome (GOLD analysis project Ga0326728, IMG submission 207602) | Lab enriched peat soil microbial communities from McLean, Ithaca, NY, United States - MB31MN | ecosystem: Environmental > Terrestrial > Soil > Wetlands > Peat | place: USA: New York...
CTGCCTGCGCAAGCCTGCGGCAATACGTTTCAGGTGAGCCGGATGCCGGGAAATCCGCTTGTCCGGTTCGATGAGGGGAGAGTGGGCTGCACCGCAAGGTGCCGTCCTCTCTCCTACTCGACCGTGAGATCACTCTTTGAGGCGTAAAACGCTGCCAACTCCCTGCCCGGTTCGTTCGTATAACCCTCAGGGAGTCCCATGAACTTCACGTCCGATCTCCGTTTTGCCCTTCGCGGTCTTTCCAAGACGCCCCTGTTCAGCGCCGTGGCCGTGCTCTCGCTGGCCCTCGGCATTGGCGCCAACTCGGCCATTTTCTCTCTCATCGATCAGCTCATGCTGCGCCTGCTCCCGGTCAAGAACCCCGCGGAACTCGTCCTGCTCGACAGCCATGGTAATCACATGGGGAACAACCGCGGCGCCAACAGCTTCTCCTACCCCATGTACCAGGATTTTGCGGCACGCAACCAAATGTTCAGCGGTGTCCTCTGCCGTTTCGCCACGCCGGTCAGCATGAGCTTCAGCGGGCACACCGAACGCGCTTCGGGCGAGGGGGTATCGGGAACCTATTTCCAGGTTCTGGGCGTGGGCGCGGCCATGGGCCGAACCATCCTGCCGGATGACGATACCAGCGCCCTGGGCCACCCTGTCGTGATGCTGAGCTATCGCTATTGGCAAACCAGGCTGGCCGGCGATCCGTCGGTACTGAACAAAACCATGGTGGTGAATGGACACAACTTCACCGTTATCGGCGTTGCGGCGCGCGGGTTCGATGGCATTGAGCCTGGCTCCGTGACGGAGATTTTCGCGCCGGTCACAATGAAGGCCTGGATGACCCCCAACGGCGCCGGCATAGAACAACTGGATGACCGCCGGAGCGCCTGGCTGCAGATTCTCGGGCGGCTGAAACCGGGCGTCACGCGTCAGGCCGCCAAAGCCTCGATGCAGGTTCTGTTCCACCAGGTCATCGAGCAGGAAGCCAAGGCCCCGGCCATCGCCCGCGCATCGGAATACGATCGGCGGCAATTTCTGAAATCCACCATCGATCTCCTGCCCGCCGCCACCGGCCGGTCTTTCCTGCGCAACCAGATGGCCCGGCCGCTCGAGGTGCTCATGGCCATCGTGGGGCTGGTGCTGCTGATCGCCTGCGGCAACGTGGCCAACCTCCTGCTGGTGCGCGCCGCTGGACGCCGCCGGGAGATCGCCGTGCGCCTGGCGCTAGGCGCGGGCCGCTGGCAGATTATGCGCCAGTTGCTGGTCGAAAGCGTGCTGCTCTCCCTCATCGGCGGCGCGGCAGGCGTGGCCGTGGCTTGGGCCGGCGCCAAAGCGCTGCTCGGCTTTCTGCCCCACGGCGTCACACCGCTGGGTCTCTCAGCCGTGCCGGATGGCCGCGTTCTGCTGTTCAACTTCGCCGTGGCGCTGCTCACGGGCCTGCTCTTCGGCCTGGTCCCGGCACTCCAGGCCACCAACCCCGATGTCGCGCCCACACTCAAAGACGAGGCCCGCTCAGTGGCCGGCGGTGGACACGCGCGCCTTCGCAAGTCCCTGGTGGCCGCTCAAGTGACTCTGTCGCTGCTGTTGTTGATCGCGGCCGGCCTGTTCATTCGCAGTCTCCGGAACCTGCGCGATGTCGGTCCCGGATTCCCGGTGAGCCACCTGGTCGCCTTCACGGTCGATCCCTCCCTGAACGGCTACGACGCGCCCCATAGCCTCGCTTTCTTCCGCGAACTGAACCGCAGGCTAGCCGGCTCGCCCGGTGTTCAGTCCGCTTCGCTGGCCATGCAAGCCGTCCTTGAAAACGACGAGTGGGACAGCACCGTGAACGTGGAAGGCTACGTTTCCAAACCGGGCGAAGAGATGAACCCGCAATTCAACGCCATCGGCCCCGGTTACTTTGCGACCTTGGGAGTGCCGCTCATCGAGGGCCGCGATTTCGACGAACGCGACACCGCTTCCCTCCGGCATCCCGGTATCCCGTTCCCGATTCCCGCTGTCATTATCGTCAACGAGAAACTGGCGAAGCATTATTTCGGCGATCGCAATCCCATCGGAAGGCACATAGGATTCGGCAATGACCCCGGCGCCATCGCGGATATGGAAATCATCGGAGTGGTAAAGAACTTCAAGTATCTGGGTATCCGCGGCGATATGACCCGTCAGGCCTTCATTCCCTACCTTGGCCTTCCCGTCGTCAGAGACATGACCTCTTACGTCCGCACCGCGATACCTCCGGAACAGGCGTTCAACGTCATCCGCCGTACGGTGGCCGGTCTTGACCGCAACCTGCCCGTGTACAACCTCCGCACCATCGAAAGCATCATCGATACATCGTTGTTGAACGAACGGCTGGTCGCCACTCTCTCCGCGCTCTTTGGCGCCCTGGCCACGCTGCTCGCCGTGATCGGCCTCTACGGCGTGATGGCCTACACGGTGGAACAGCGGACGCGCGAGATCGGCATCCGCGTGGCCCTCGGCGCGCGACGCCGCAACGTGCTGTGGCTCGTCATGAAAGAAGTGGTAGTGATGGTGGGCATCGGCTTTGCTATTGGACTTCCGGCGGCGTGGCTGTCATCGAAGCTCGTTGCGAGCCTGTTGTACGGCATCAGGCCCGACGATCCATTCGCCATCGCCGCCGCGATGACCCTGCTGGCGGCCGTTGCGGTGCTCGCCGGCTACATCCCGGCCGTCCGCGCGTCGAAGGTCGACCCGCTACGCGCCCTGCACTACGAGTGACCCAGGACTCACATCGAACCTAAGCGCTTGGGAATCCGGGTAGAATAGACTTGTGCCTACGGTTCTCAGATTTGGCGGGCTGCGGGCCGTGATCTATCCGAACGATCATAGGCCGGCCCACGTCCATGCGCTCGGGCGCGGCCGCGAGGCAGTGTTTAGTCTGAACTGTCCGGCCGGACCGGCGGAACTCCGAGAGAACTATGGCTTCTCGCAGCGTGAGATAAGGCACATCGCGGGCATCTTAACGGACCACTTGAACGGGATGTGCCGAGCATGGGAGCAAATTCATGGCATCGCGTGACAGTTTCGAACAGGCTAACCAGCGCGCTAAAGACCTGCAGGCACACGTTCCACAGGCGCTTTCCGCGCATTACGACCGAAAGACCGGTCGGATTGCGATTCATCTCAGCTCCAAGCTGATTGTGAGCTTCTCGCCCGGCGACGTAGAAGGGTTGGAAGACGCTCGACCTTCTCAGCTCAATGAAATCGAGATCAGTCCGTCCGGTTTCGGCATCTACTTTCCAGCGGTGGATGCGGATGTCTACGTGCCGGGCCTCTTAGAGGGTTTCCTGGGCTCCAAGACCTGGATGGCATCCAGGCTAGGCCAAGTTGGGGGCCGGTCAAGCAGCAAGGCAAAAAAGGCCGCTTCCAGAGCAAACGGAAGACTCGGCGGCAGGCCTAAAAAGGCGGCTGAACGATGAGTTCCCTGTGGGCCGCGGTGTTGATCGCATTTTCATTGTCATCCGCCCGCGCTCAGCAATCCAACATCTCCTACGTTGCCCTTAATTCCTGCTGCATAGCCCCGGATGGGCACGGGAACAATTTCATCGTAGGTTCCTCCCTCGTGGTGGCAGGTAGTCCCCCGCGGCCGGCCGCGATTGCGGTGGCGAAGATGGATTCGAGCGGCAACGTCGTCTCGGACGCCACTTTTCAGGTGGGCGACAACGACATCCCAGTCGCCGCGGCCGTGGACCCTCTGGGGAACCTTTGGATCGCTGGTTCGACGCCATCGCCCACAAACCAGGATGGCCTTACGGTCGGTCTTATAGCCGAGGTCGACAGCACCGGCACTCAGCTCCTGTTCACCGGCACGTTCGGCGGGCTCGACCCCACTGGCTGGACTGGCATCGGCGCCATCGCTTTCGATCCGGCCGGCAATCTCTATCTGGCCGGATCGACCACCCAATTGGATTTTCCGGTCACGCCCGGCGCGTTCCTCGCTGCGATACCGTTCGTGGCGGCGGGCCAGGAACTCTCTTACGGCTTTGTCGCAAAGCTCACGCCCGCGAATCGAGCAAGCCCGCCCTACACGGTGGCCTATTCAACGTTACTCGGCGGCCCCCAGGTTTTCGACCCATTGCCGTGTCCCACCGGCGAAAGTTGCCCACCCTCGATTCCCACCACCTTCCTTACGGTGTTGGCAGTGGATGCCAACGGTGAAGCGACGGTCTCCGGCGTCACTACCGCCGTCGATTTCCCGGTTACGCCGGGGGCGTTTCAAACGCAATTCCAGAGCGATGGCACTTACAATTACCCCGATGTATTTGTCACGCGTTTGAACAATCAAGGCACCGGCATAATCTGGTCCACGTTGCTGGGCGAAACAAGCTACACCCCGACGCCGACGGTGGGCGGAATCGCCCTGGATTCCAGCGGCAACGTGGTGCTCGCCGGCGTCAATTCAGATCCGAGCTTTCCCATCACCTCCGGGGCGATTCAGCCTCAGCTCGCGGGGGCCCAAGACGGTTCGACCCCGCCCGCTAACGGCTTCGTAGCCAAATTGGATTCGACGGGCGCCAAACTCCTGTTTTCGACGTACTATGGCATCGTCAGCGGGAATGTTCCGCCGGTGCTCAGACTCGACTCCCGGGGCAATATCTGGATTACCGAATCGCTTGCTGGCACATCAGGCCCGGTGTTGCACCCGAACTCTCTTGTTTTGGGCGATGACCTGATTGCCGAAATTGCGCCGGATGGATCGGGCGTGCTGTTTTCCGAGCTATTGCCGAACGGTATGGCCGCCCAGGACCTGGCGTTGAATCCGGACGGCAGCCTGACTGTAACCGGTCCGGGTGGTTTCGTGTTGCGGCAGCCGCGCGCCACACCCACCGGGGTTTCCCTTCTAGGCGTGGCGGATTCGGCCGCGAATGCCGTCACCAACACGGTGGCTCCCGGCGAATACGTAAGCATTTACGGCACTGGTCTGGGGCCTTCCGCGGGAGTTGGAATCGAGCTCGATCCAAGCGGCAGAGTTGCCAGCTCGCTGGGTGGCACCCAGGCTTCTATCGGCGGCGTTTTCGCGCCGCTCATTTATGCCTCGGAGAATCAAATCAATCTGCTGGTGCCTTATGAAGTCGCCAATAGCACGCAGGTGAGCATGACCATCACCACGAGCGCCGGCTCCTCGCAGACCCTGCCTTTGCAAGTGGTCGCGGCACAGCCCAACATACTCGCCGTTTTGAATTCCGATGGCAGCGTCAATTCGGCATCGAAGCCTGCTGCCCCGGGCGATACGGTATCCATGCTCATCAGCGGAGCCGGCGCGCTCAATCCGCCGTTGCCGGACGGGACGATTGCAACCTCGCCCGCTCCGGCGCCAGTAATGGCTATCCAGGTTAATTTTTCCTACTTAGTGTTCCAGATATTTGGTTTCGGTGTCTATGGGCAGACGGTAACGCCCGCATACGCGGGCGGCGTTCAAGGCATGGCGATCGACATGTTGCGGGTGGATGCGCAGGTGCCAGCCGATTTGAACTGTTCCAGCGGTTGCGCTATTGGGGTCGAGGTGGGGCATTTGTACTTTGCTGGGACTGCATTCTATTTAGCCTCCCTCTAGAGTTGACCCCCGTGTCGATTCGCCAAGCCCGCGGCCCTTTGTGAACGATCGCACGCCGCTCATGGTTCACTCCCAGGCGCTCATGATAGGATGGGCCGATAGACCCAACTTGGAGGTGCGGATGTCTCATTTTTCGAGACGCGATTTCCTAAAAACCGGCTTCGCCGCCGGCGTGCTCGCGGGAACGGGAAGCCTGCCGTTGCGCGCGGCGCGAGGCACGGCAACCGACTGGGTAACCCTGGGAAAATCGAACGTCAAGGTCACGCGGCTCGCGCTCGGCACCGGTTCGATCAGCGGGCAAACGCAGCGTGCCCTCGGCCAGGAACAATTCACCCGCCTGGTGCGTTACGCCTACGACCGCGGCATTCGGTTCTTCGAGACCGCCGAATCCTATAGCGGCATGCACCGCATGCTCGGCGTGGCCTTGCAGGGCATTCCGCGCGATTCCTACCGGCTGATGTCCAAAGTCACCACCCGCCCGGGCGTCGATCCGCAGGAGAAAATCGACGAACTGCGCCTGCTGGCCAATACCGATTACTTCGATATCATGCTCTTGCACTTTCAGCATGTGGCCACCTGGCCCGCCGATACGGTCCGCTGGCAGGACGGGATTCTGGAAGCCACCCATAAGAGGGCCGTGGTGGCGCACGGCGCGTCCGTGCACGGCTTGCCGGCGCTGCGGCAGGTCCCCGATAACCGGTGGCTCGAAGTCGCCATGATCCGCATGAACCACAAGGGCAGCCAGATGGACGCCGAAGCTTTCGATACCTCCGGCCCCGGCAACGTTCCCGAGGTGGTCACGCACGTCAAGCAGGCCCGCGCCCACGGCATGGGCGTGATCAGCATGAAACTGATTGGAGAAGGCAGCTTCAATCGCGAGGACCGCCAGGCCGCCATGAAATTCGCTTTCAACAACGCCGGCGTCGATTGCGTTACGGTCGGCTACAAAAGCACCGCCGAGGTTGACGAGGCCATCGAGAACCTAAATCTGGCGCTGGCGTAGCACGTGGCAAACGCGCTACGGAGCCGCGCACGTCAGTAAGCGGTGCGCGCGTTCCTACTGATGCCGCAATGCCGCGACCGGTTGCGTCCCGGCGGCCCGCAGAGCGGGTATCAGCGTGGCCAGCGCCGTGATGCCCGCCAGCGTGAGCACACTCGCCGCCATCGTAGGCACATCGCCCGGTGAAACTCCAAACAGCCACGTGCGCAGAAACCGCATCGCCAGCACCGTTCCCATGGCGCCCGCGCACAGCCCCGCCAATACCAGAATCATGTGCTCCCTCATGATCAGGCGTAATACCGCGCCCGGCGATGCGCCCAGCGCCATGCGAATGCCGATCTCCGCCGTGCGCCGGTTCACCGAATACGCCGCGATGCCGTAAATGCCCACCGCGCATATCGCCAGCGCCAGGGCTCCGAACGAAACCGAGAGCACCGTGAGCAGGCGCTCATAGAGCAGCCGCTTATCGATCAGTTCCTCGAAGCTCTGGAACTCCACGGGCACATCCCCCAGGCGCCGCTTCAGAATTTCCCGTACCGGCGCAATCAGCCAATGCGGGTCGCCGCCGGTCCACAATTCCAGGTTCGGACTCCAACCCATGGTGGAAGGGACTTGAGCCAGCGGCAGATAGACTGTGGGCGGCGCGCTTCGCCTGAATTCCCTGTATTTCGCGTCTTCCACAACCCCCACCACCGTGATGAACTCTTTCTCGTCCAACGAACGAATCTGCTTACCTAGAGCGTCCCCGTCCTTCCAGTAGCGGCGCGCGAATGACTCGTTCACCACGGCGGCCTTCGGTGCCGCGGCATCGTCGCGTTCCGTGAGATCGCGGCCCGCCACGAGGCGCGTGCCCATCGTCCGGAAAAAATCGGGCGAGATCAGGTTCTCGTAACAGTCATAATCGGCGTCTCCCCGGGCCACATACCCGGGCGTGGTAAAGTCCCTCTGCCAGCTCGATCCTTCCATCGGCAGCACCACCGATGCGCTGGCGGATTTTACGCCCGGCAAATTACGTACCGCGGAAAGAACGGCTTGGGTGAATAAAAGTTGCTCCCGTTCGTGAATCACGCGGCTCGTATCCGGACTGATCATCAGCAAATGGTCCCGCCGGAAACCCGCGTGAAACGTGCGCAGATCGTAAAGGCTCCACGCCAACAGAATAGCCGCCACCAGCAGAGTAAATGAAAGAGCCAGTTGCCCCGCCAGCGCCGCCTTGCCGAACGGCGATCGCGCCGCAATCGATTGCGATGTCTCCGCCAGGGCCCCGCTTAAACGCCAGCGCGTGGCGCGAATAGCCGTAGTCAAGCCGAAAAGGCCGAGAGTCGCGAGTGCCAGCCCAACGATAAATCCCGCCATCCGCAGGTCCGGTGTTGTGTCCAGATAGTAGCGCGCCGTTCCGCTCTCGAGAAACCGCAGCAGGCCGTTTATCGAGAACAGATAGACCACGCCGCCGGCGACCAGGCCCGCCGCCGCCACCAGCGCGCTCTCCGTCAACAATTGGCGGATCAGCCGTCCGCGGCGCGCGCCGATCGAGAGCCGGATCGCCAATTCCCGCTGGCGCGCAACCGCTCGCGCCATGAGCAGGTTCGCGATATTCGAACAAGCAATCAGCAGGATCACACCCGTCATCGCTAGCAGCACATATAAAGGTCTGGTGAACCGCTCGCGCAGCGTGGAATCGCCGGTGGCCCCTGGTACCAGCCACAGCCGTTCCGAAAAATAGTAAGGCTTGTACCGCTCCGGCATGCTCTCCGGGATGGTCGTTCGCCGCACGTTGGTCCACAACACGTTGAGACCCGCTTCCGCCCGGTTCAATCCACCGTTGCCCCGCACACGCCCCATCACGTTCAACCAATAGCAGCCCTTGCACTCCAGCATTTTGAACTGCGGGCTCAGCGCCGGTTTGCTGGCGAAAGGCAGCCAGACATCGGGATAGACGCCTACTTCCGCTCCAAAGAAAGTTGGGCCGGTAACTCCCGCCACGGTAACCGGAACCCCGTCGATCAGGACCTTGCGCCCCACCACGCTTGGATCTCCCTGGAACGCGCGCCGCCAAAACCGGTAGCTGACCACCGCCGCCATGGCGGTCGGAGAGCCTGGCAGATCGTCGGCCGGTGCGATCAGCCGTCCGAGATGCGGTCGCACTCCCAAGATCCAAAAGAAATCGCCCGAAACGAACGCGGTCCCGACCTTCGTATCGATCGCCCCGGAGCGCAGTTGGCTGCTCTCGTTGCTCGATGCGAACAAATCCACCGAACCCCGCGCTTCGTCCCGCAGCAGCTTGAATTGCGGATAAGCGAACGTAGGGTCGAGTTCCCCTGGCGTGCCATGCCGCAAAACCACCAGCCGCCGCGGCTCCGCCACCGGCAGCGGCTTAAAGAGCAGAGAGTTCAACAGCGAAAACAGCGCCGCCGTAGCGCCCAACCCAAGAGCCAGAGAAATCACCACCGCGATCGTCACTCCCGGACTCTTCACCAGTGTCCGGAATCCGAAGCGCAAGTCCTGCAGAAAGGTCTCGACCCAACCCCATCCCCACATGGCGCGTGTGTCCTCCTCGATCAGAGTTACATTGCCGAACGCGCGCCGCGCGGCGTAGCGGGCGTCCCTCTCGGCGAGCCCGTTCTCCCGCTGCTCCTCGACCTCCAGTTCCAGATCCGCCCGCAGTTCGCGCTCCAAATCCCGCTCGCGTTGTCTTCGTCGTAGCCAGTTCATATAGGTTCACTCATGCCGTAAAGCGGTCGCCGGATCGATCTTTGCCGCGCGCCGCGCCGGAATCCAGGAGGCCGCCATCGCGATCGCCAGCAGCAACGCCGCTGCCGCCGCATACACACCGGGATCGAGCGGACTCACCGCGTAGAGCTGGCTTCCCAGCCAGCGCGAGAGCCACATCGCAACCGCTGTGCCGCAAACGATGCCCGCCGCCGCCATCGAAAACCCCTGCCGCAGGATCAGGCGCCCGATTCCCGCCGGCCGCGCGCCCAACGCCATGCGGATACCGATCTCCGCCGTGCGCTGCCGCACCGTGTACGAGACCACGCCGAAGACCCCGATGGAGGCCAGCAGCAGCGCCACCGCGGCGTAAGCTCCGAGCGCCGCCGTCACCAGCCGCCGCCAGCGGGATTGCATGGCGAGAATTTCGTCGAAGCTCCGCACCATCCACACCGGCTGATCTTTATCGATCTGCCGGATCGCGCGGCGAATGGCATTTACCATTTGCAGCGGGTCGCCGGCCGTGCGCACCGCCAGGCTCGTAAAGATGAACGGATTCTGCGCCACCGCGCCGTAAATTTGCGGCTCTTCCTGGTCCGCGAGCGTGAACTGTTTGATGTCTCCTACCACACCAATGATTTCGCCCGTCCGGTCGATCGAGGGAATGCGCAGATGTTGCCCAATGGGGTTGCGTCCATCGAAATAGCGCCGCGCCAGGGTTCGATCAATGACGATCGCGTAGGGACTGGTCTCCTCGTCGTGTTCGTTGAACACGCGCCCCGCGAGCACGGGAATTTCCATGGTGGAGAAGAAACACGGGTCGGCGAAGTTCAGCAACGCGTGCGGGCGTTCCGCCGCAGCGGGTTCCGGCCGGTCCGTCAGCAGGAATTCGGCCGAGCCTCCGTTCCCCCCAAACGGCACGGCGCGCACGGAAGCCGCCGCCAGCACACCCGGGAGCGTCTTGATGCTCGCCACCACGGCGCGATGGAATTCGGTCTGCGCCCGGCCGCTCGGATACTTGTTGCGGGGCACACGGTATGCCAGGGTCAGCAGATTCCGCGTATTGAAACCGGGCCTCACGCGGGCCAGCGCGAAAGAGCTCTCGATCGTCAACCCCGCGCCCGCCAGCAGCACCAGCGCCAGGGCGATTTCGCCGGCCACCAGGATGCCGCGCGTGCGGTTCTTCCCCGCGCTCGCCGGGCCGCCGCGTCCCGCGCGCAAGGCCTCTGTTTGTAAGCACTGGAATGCGGGAATCGCGGCCACCAGAAGCGCCGCCATCACCGACACACCCAGCGTGACTGCGATGACGACCGGGTCCAATTCGATGGTCGTGCCGAAAGGAACATAGCCTGCAATCGCCGCGCCGATTGCCGGCACGCTCCAGACGCTCAGCAACAGTCCGATCCCAGCGCCCGCGCCGCAGAGCAGAGATGCCTCCGCGAGTGCATGCGAGATCAACCGTATCCGGCCCGCGCCCAGTGCGATCCGCACCGCCCGTTCGCGTTGCCGGCCCGCTATGCGCGCAATCAGCAGGCCCGCTATGTTGGCGCAGCCGATCAGCAGCACAAAGCCCATGGCTCCGGCCAGAGCCACCACCGAGGGTTTGAGTCCGGAGATGACGTCTTCCTTGAACCCCGCCACCGTCACGCCGCGCGTCCGGTCCGAACCGGGAAAGGAAGCCGCCAGGCGCGCGGCCACTGTGTCCATTTCCGCCTGGGCCCTTTCGATCGACACACCGTCGCGAAGACGCCCGAGAACCGCGCAGCTCGCCTTGCCGCGGTCCACGGAATAATTCGGATATTTGAACGCCGGCAGCAATAGGTCGACGTCGAACTGCGGGAAAACGAAAGACGCCGGCAGCACGCCGATAATCGTGTAGGGCTCGCCGTTCAAATCGGCCACCTTGCCAAGCACACCGGCGTCCGCGCCGAAACGCGAGCGCCACAGCCGATCCGTAAGCACCGCCACGCGCTCGCCGCCACGGCCCGCGGGCGCCCCGTCCTCGCCCGGCGCAATGCCTCGCCCCATAGCCGGCGCGACACCGAGCACCGGAAGAAAATTCGCGGAGACGAACACGCCGACCACCCGTTCCGGTTCCTCGATGCCGGTCAGCGTAACGCTTTGCGGCACCCAGGACGCCAGCCCGTTGAAAGAGCGCGTCATCGCCCGCCAATCGTCCAGATCGGGCTGCGACACATAGTCCCTATGCCCCTGCGCATCGCGCGCAAACACTTCCACCAGGCGATCGGCCCGCCCATACGGCAGCGGCTTCAGCAACACCCCGTCGACCACGCTGAACATCGTGGAATTCGCGCTGATCCCGATCGCCAGCGTGAGCACCGCCGCGGTAGTGAACCCCGGCGATCGGCGCAGCGTTCGCGCGGCGTACCGCAAGTCTTCGAGCGCGCGCTCAATGGCACGCCATCCCCACGCGGCACGCACTTCTTCGGCTTCCAATTCCAGATGCGCGCGCAGCATGTCAGCTCTCTTCAGCGGGCCACATGATGCGCGCCACCGCCCCCGTCAATTTCTTCCACTTCGACTCCTCCGCCACGAGCTGCTTTTTTCCCGCCGGAGTGAGCCGGTAATACTTGAATTCCCGTTTGAGATCCTTGCCCGCCGATTCCCACCGGGACGCCAGCCAGCCCTTCCGTTCCAAACGGTGGAGGGCCGGATAGAGCGACCCGTGCTCGATTTGCAGCAGGTCCTCCGTGGTCCGTTGGATATGTTTCGCGATTTGGTGCCCGTGGGCCGGTCCAAACAACAGGGTGCGCAGGATCAACATATCCAGCGTCCCTTGCAGCAATTGCACCCGGTCTGAAGTTTCGTTCGCCATACTCGGTAGATATTCTACCCGGAATTGCTTCACGGTGGGTAGACGGCCTACCGAGTGTTTGGTTAGCAGCATGACCGCCGAAAGTATTAACTAGCCTCGCTTCCGCGGCTGGCTGGCTTCCAAAGCCACGCGCCAGGTAGCCGGCAGCCGTGTCCCAATCGCCACCGCCAGCTTATACCGCCATCCCGGAACCACGTATAGCCGCCGCCGCGCCAGACCGGCAAGCGAGGCATCCACCACGTCCTCCGCCGTCAGCCACAGCGATTTCGCAATCGAGGCGCGATTCACGCCCGCCACGTCATGGAACTCGGTGTACGTGTATCCGGGGCACAGCGCCTGCACCACCACCGCCGATCCGGCCCTTCGCAATTCCACCGCCAGCCCTTCGCTGAACGCGTTGATCCATGCTTTCGCCGCGCAGTAGCCCACGCTCTTGGGGCTGCGCAGGAACCCCGCCACGGAAGCGACATTGATGATCGCGCCCTGGTTGTGCGCCACCATCCCCGGCAGCACCGCGTGCGTCAGCCCCATAGTGGCGCCGATGTGTACGCTTACCATCTGTGCCTGGCCGGCAAACGGAACTTCGTAGAAGCGCCCGTGCACTCCGAAGCCGGCATTATTCACCAGCAACGCCAGCCGCTCCTCGCCCGCCAGGCGGCACGCCAGTTTCCCCGTGGCTTCCGCGTCGGTCAGATCGGCCACATACGGTTCGGCATGACGTGGCGCGACTTCCGCCGCCAACTGTTCCAGTCGCTCGCGGCGGCGCGCGATCAGAATCAGGTCGTAGCCTTGCGCGGCGAGCTTGCGGGCAAACACGGCGCCGATGCCGGCGGAAGCGCCTGTAATGGCAGCTAGAGGATTGGGCATGGTATCTATTCTAGACGCCGCCGCGAGCCCCGCCGCTCGTCAGTTCGAGCTGCATTACGACCGTATCCAACCAGCGATCGAATTTGAAGCCCACGCAGCGCAAAACCCCCACGTGGCGAAACCCCGCGCTTTCGTGCAGACGGATCGAGGCCACATTCGCACTGTCCCCGATCACGGCGATCATCTGCCGCCATCCGCCCTCAGCCGCCGCCCGAATCACCGCCGCCAACAGCCGGCGCCCCATCCCCTTTCCCAGGTGATCCGGATGGATGTAGACTGAATCCTCCACCGTGAATCGATAGGCCTCGCGCGGCCGGTAGAGTCCCGCGTAAGCATAGCCCGCCACTTCGCCCGCCAGTTCCGCGACCACATGCGGCAACCCGCGGCTCACCACGTCCTCGCGCCGCCGGCCCATTTCCTCGGCCGTGGGCGGCGCGGTCTCAAAGGAAGCCGTTCCGTACCGCACGTGGTGGCCGTAAATGGCGGCGATCCGCGGAACATCCTCCTCGCGCGAGGGCCGAATCAGCGCCTCTTCGCTCAACGTTCCGGCCGCTCGGCTACCGACGCGCTGCGCAAGGGCTGCACCAGCTCCTCCTTGCCATCGATCATACACCGTGCAACCGTCCCCGCGCGACAACCGCAAGTGAAATGGGAGCGCCTTGCGACCAACTATTCAATCAGGACTGCGCCAGCACATCGCGGACTTTGGCCGCCAGCCCGTCGGGTGTGTATGGCTTCGCAATGTAAGCCACGTCGCGGTCCAGCACGCCCCGATGCGCGATCACATCGTGGGTGTAGCCGGAAGTGTACAGCACCTTGACCGCCGGAAGCAGTATCCTGAGGCGCTCGGCTAGTTCCCGGCCGTTCATCCCCGGCAAGACAACATCGGTTAACAACAGATGGATCGGCTCTGGATGACATTCGACCAAAGCCAGCGCTTTGGCTCCGTCAGCAGCATCGAGGACGCGGTAGCCGCAAGCCTTTAATATGCTGGTGGCTAGACTCCGCACCTCACCCTGGTCCTCGACTATCAGCACTGTCTCTGAGCCCCCCAGATTGGCGCGTCCAGCCTCCGCATCTGGATGGATTTCAATGTTGGCGTCGGTGCGGGGCAGATAGATCTTGAACGCGGTTCCTTTGCCGGGTTCGGTGTAAAACCCAATCCACCCCTGGCTTTGTTTCACGATGCCGTACACGGTGGCTAATCCCAGTCCAGAACCCTGTGACGGCCCCTTCGTCGTGAAAAATGGTTCGAAGATGTGCTTGCTGGTCTCCTCATCCATTCCGGTTCCATTATCAGTAACTGCCAGGAGCACAAACGAGCCGGACCGGGCCTCCGGATGCTCTTTGACGTAGCTGGAATCGATCTCTACATCCGCTGTTTCCAAAACAAGCTCGCCGCCATCGGGCATGGCGTCCCGCGCGTTTACGACGAGATTCATCAGGACTTGATGAATCTGGCCGAGATCCGCCATCACCCATGCCGGCGATGGACAGAGTTGCGTTTTGAGTTCGATGTCTTCTCCCAGGAGCCGTCGCAACATCTTCTCCGATTCCGCCACCACCTGATTCAGGTCGAGCGGCTTGGGTTGAATCATCTGCTTCCGGCTGAAGACCAGCAATTGCTGTGTGAGATCGGCGGCTCGCGCACCGGCCATTCGGATTTCGTCGATTTGGGGCCGCAGCGGGTCTCCCTTGGACAGTTTCCGGTAAACGATCTCGCTGTATCCGTTGATCACCGTAAGCAGGTTATTGAAGTCATGGGCCACGCCGCCCGCCAGTTGTCCGATACTCTCCAGTTTCTGGGCTTGGAGGTACCGTTCCTGCGATTCCCTCAGCGCCTCTTCGGCCAATTTCCGTTCGCTGATGTCGCGCTCGCTTCCCTGCACTCCAATCTGGCGTCCGCCTTCATCGAGAATTGGCCCCCAGGTGGCGGCCACCCATTTCACTCGCCCGTCTTTCGTGACGAGCCTGTATTCTTCATCTTGGATGGAACTTCCTCGGAACAAGGATTCCCATCGGCCGATCACGCGGGACTGATCGTCGGGATGGACCCAATTAACGAAGCCTTCCTTCTCAAGGGCGGCAACCGTGTAACCAGTCAACGTCTCCACCGAGGTGTTTGCATATATAAGCTTGCGGTTCATGTCATAAGCCAGCACCATTTCCTTCAAGTTGTTCGCCATAAGCCGGATCTTCTGTTCCGCTTCCCGCAGGAATCGCTCCGCTCTTCTGGCGCGGTTTCTTTCGCGAGTGACACGCACCGTTTGCCAACAGGTCAGGACAAAGAGCAAGGCAAACAGTGCGGCCGCCGCCACCAGGCGGGCCTCGCGCCGCCTTGCGGTCACGACCGCTTCCATGAACTCCAGATGCTGCCCTGACAGGTAACCCCATTGTCCGACGATCGAGGCCAGTTTGCCTTCGGCGGCTATGACCCCAATCTCGTCACGTATGGCGTCCGCGCCGCCGCGCTTTTCGAACGTAGAACCGACTCCCAGGCTTGCCCGTACCTGCGGAACGGCGATCCAACGGATCGGATGGCCCGCGCACCCCCGTTGGTCTAACAGGACCGAAATCGCCGTATAGCCATCCATGAAGGCGGCATCGACTCGCTGCTGACAGAGGTCTTCCATGACGCTTTGCAGTTGGGGACGCGCCAGGGGCCGTGCGCCTGGCAAACCGCGATGCAACTGCAAAGCGTCGATGGAGGGGTTGGCGAGCCCGATCGTTGCCGTTGCCAGGTCCCCAGCCTTCCGGTATGGAGCGTCGGCGCGGACCAACAGACAGTACTCGAATTCCACGTAGGGCTCGGATATATGGAAGGACTTCAGCCGTTCGGGAGTGATCGTGATCAGGGGCCACAGATCAACGACCTTCCTTCGGAGGGCGGACTCCGAGCTTTCCTTGCAGAAGACCCATTGGAGCTTGATTCCCCGGCGCCGGGCAGCCTCCCGCACCAAGTCAATGGCGAGACCCCTCCCCTCCCCATCGTCGCCACGGATCTGAAACGGCGCAGAGACCGTCCAGCCCATCCTGTAGACTTGACCGGTAGAAGGCGGTTGTCGCAAGCGCAGCCAGCCCAGAGTGGCGGCGGACAGTATCACGACAATCGCGATACCCCCCGCGGCCTTCTGAAGACGGGTCCGTTCCACAACGACACTTTCAGCGTAGCAACCACCATCTTAAACTGGAAATGCGAGCCGGATTGCCGCGCGGGTGTCCCCCGCGGCACCCCCTGATCCGTTGGCAAGAAATCACCGCCGACGCCAAGAGCCCGAGAAAAGCACCTCCCCGGCTCTTCGCAGGCTCGGCGTCTCCCTGTGCCAATGCTGTTTTCTCCTACGGACGGATTAGCGGGGCCGCACTTCGGTGGAACTTTGCCCCGGCATCTCCCGTAGAACGATGAAAGGAGATCCCCAATTCATGAGAATACAGTGGTTAGTTGCAGTCGGTGTGCTCGCGTTTGCCTCTCTAGCCGCGGCCCAGGAGAGTAAGGCTGTTCCTTCGCTCAAAGTCAAGCTGAACTACAAAGGGGCCGGGACGGTGGACGCTAAACACAAGATCTTCATCTTTGTCTTCGATACGCCGGATTTCATGCAAGGCAACGGCATGCCGGTCGCCAGCGATTCGGCCACCGCCAAGGACCAGACGGTTACCTTTTCCGGCCTCACCGCCCCCGTTGTCTATGTGGTGGCGGCATTTGACCCGAGCGGCACCTATGACGGCGTGTCCGGTCCGCCCCCCGCGGGTTCGTCGATGGGCATGTACAGTAAGGAGCCAGGCAAGCCAGCCCCGGTGAACCTCGAGTCCGGCAAAACCGCCGAAATCGAGTTGGCCTTCGACGATTCCGTAAAAATGCAGTGACCTGCATCCGCCCGTCCCACGCTACCCTGAAGCTGTGACCATCCTGCGCCGCAGCTTCCTCGCCCTCGCTTTGACCGTCATCCTCGTCTACACCGCCGATTACCTCATCGCCCGCTCCCGCGGCGCGCGCGTCCTCGGCACCGTGCAAGTTCTGCCGTATTATGCGGTTCCCCTCAAAGACGGTAAAACCGAATTCATGATGCTCGACCCCGAAAACCGCACCTGCGTTCACTCCCTCGCCCCCCACTTCGGCTATCCCCCCTGCTGGTACCTCAATGGCCGAAAAGAACAACGCATCAATATGTGAGTTCCAAGGCTACAATAGGTTCGATGCGCCGGGCGATCCGTGGAACTACCCGGCCGCCGATAGCGTAAGAACTGGTAAGCGAGAGCCTATGACAGCCACAACAAGCCCCCTTGTGGGGCAGATCCATGCGCTCCTGGCCGAAAAAGGATACGAGGTATCCGAGCCGGAGCCCGCGCAATTGAAGATCCGGGAAGTCCAAAGCGGGGTGATCGTACGCGCGGTCCTCGCCGGCGACATCCTCTACCTTTCGCTGGCCTGTACGATGGTGCCGCAAGCGGCCATAACCCCCGAAATCATGGGGCGCATGCTGGCCGCCGATAACGGCATATCCACCTCGTACTTTCAGCTTTATCCCGCCGGAGACGGCAAGGTAGCGGTAACCCTCAACAATTTCTGCAAGCTGCTGGATTGTGGACCGGAGGATCAGGACGCCATCCTCGCCTGCGTTCATTTCCTGCTGGTTGACGTGATGACCGCGCGTAGCGTGCTGAGCGGTCTCAGTTCGTAACGGAGGAAACACAAACATGCCATTCATATCCGACTTCTTCGGCCGCGTGGGCCGCGTGGCGCGCGGCCAGGCCAACGCCAGCGTCGATGCCCTCGAGGACGCCACATTCGAAGCCACGGTCCGACAAACCGTGCTCGACATGAAGAACGAGCTCAACAACGTGGTGCGCGCTTCGGCCGTCGCCATGAGCAACTACAACCGCCTCGATGCCGAGTATCAGAAATACGTGCGCCAGTCGCAGGATTGGAAAGACCGCGCCGGTATGGCGCTCGATGCCGGCAACGAAGATCTGGCCAAGAAAGCCCTCGCCAAAAAGGCCGAATGCGACCGCCAGGTCGCTTCCATGAAGACCGCCGTCGATCAGGCCCAGGCCACCAGCGATAAGCTGAAGGCCCAAGTCGGGGAGCTGAAAAGCAAAATCGATGAGGGCGAGCGTACCGCCACCACCCTCGTGGCGCGCAAGAACGCCGCCATGGCGCAGCGCAAGGTGGCCGAAGCCATGGCCGGCGTGGGCAGCGCCGATAACGCCTTCTCCCAATTGAACCGCTTCGAAGAGAGCGTCTCCAAGGAGGAAGCTACCGCCAAGGCCTTCGATGACCTGGCTTCCACCGGCAAGGACGAAGACCTCGAAAAGCAGTTCGCCCAATTGGGCGTTCACGGGGTCGATAGCGAACTGGCCGCCCTCAAAGCCGAGCGCCAGGCCGCCAAACAGCCCGCCGCGCCCTATCTTCCCAAGGAACTGGCCGGTCCGCCCGCGGCCATCTCCGCTGGCGAACAGGCCGGGGAAAAGGCCAAGGCGTAAACCCGCATGGGCCCCATTACCCTCACCCTGGTATCCATTCTGGGGGTCTTGCTGGTCATCGTCCTTATGCAACTCTTCAAGAAACCCTCCCCTCCGCCGGCTGCCGCGACGGAGGACCTGGCTAATTTGCAGCCGCAACAGGCCCGCGCTGGAGACGTCCTTTCCATCTCCGGCGCGGGCGACAACATGACCGACCTCGATTTCACCGCCGACCGCTGCACCTGGTTCGAAGCCGGCAACCGCCGGTGGTTCGAGCTCAGCGGCCCTTACCACGAACGCCGCGTCACCATGCGCGTCGATACCGGTGACGAGGTCGCCGTCAGTATCCACACCGATGCCAAAAAGGTGACGTTGGAAGACGTCGGCCTTTCCGAGGGAGACCTGGCCGAAATGGATGAGCGCCAGAACACCGGCGACTCGTTCGATTTCGATGGCAAAACCTGGATGTACCGGCTGAGCCGCGAAGCCCAAAGCTCGCGCGAGGATCAGCCCCAGCCCGTCGGATTTTATTATTGGGAGTTCCAGGAACAGAGCGGCGGCGGTGTCATCGCCGTCCGCAAAGAGGAAAGCGAACCGTTCGCCGTCACCCGCTACACCGGAATTCCCGCCGGAGATGTCACCATTTACCGGGGCGCCCGGGCCTGATTCCAAGCAGGGGCCGGCTTCCTGACATGCCCGGCCCCCGCAACGAGGCGATTACCATGAGCCGATCTGGTCTTAAGTTTCTTGCCGTTCTTCTGAGCACCCTCATCTTCTTCGTTCTGGTGTCCGGCCTCGACAACCTGCCGCGCAGTCTGCGTACCCAGGTGGATGCCGAGCGCGCCGCCCTGGCCACGGCGCAGAAACAGGTCGCCGCCGCCAAGGACGAAGTTTCGGGCGACCTCCGCACCGAAACCGATCTCTTCCGCACCATTCCCGCCAGCCAGCAGTGGCCGGCCGCATTCACCCAGGCCGAAACCGAGCTCGTCTCCGCTTCCCGCGACATGGACGAGTTGACGAAACTGGAAAAGCAAAACCGCCGCCAGGATCGCCAGCGCGTCGAAGCTCTGCTCGCCCAGGAAACCGGCGTCCGTTCCTCCGCGCTAACGCAAGCCACCGGCATTCAAAAGGATGCCGCTCACTGGGTCGAGTTGAAACGCCAACTGCCCGCCGAGTTGCAGCGCATGGATGCCGATTACAAAGCCATCCACGCCTTCCAACTTGCCCCCGTGAAGACGGTCGTCGAGAAGGCCGAAGGCGATTGGCCCGAAAAGAAAACCGATCTCGATTCCCGCCTCGCCTCCGTCGCCGCAACCATCCCTCAAAGCGACACCGTTTGGCAGTCGAGCGCCGATGAGCGGCGCGAAGCCGCCGCCGCCGATTACGCGCATCTCGATTTCGGCGGCCTCTTCACCGCGGCGGATACGCTCCACACCGAGGCTACCAGTCTGCCGACTGAAGCGGCCACGGTCCAATCCCTGAGCGGCCAGCTATACCAAAGCTGGGACAAGATCCTGGTGGACATGGAAGAGCGCGGACGCGGCGGCAACCGCGCCTGGGATCAGAAGATCCGCACCGTGAAGACCCAGCTTGCCGACGCCCACGCCACCACCGGCGCCACCACCTCCGACGAGCAGTGGGTGGATGTCTCCCAATCCACCTTCAACGCCACGCGCAACGACCTGGGCATGGCCATCGAGCACAAGCCCGCCGGCAAGTACGATTCCGAAGCCGAGCGCGTCGCGCAGCCCGCCGGTTTTGCCTACATGGCGCCGCCGGGGCAATCCAACCAATACGGGCATTGGGAGAATCGCGACGGCCATGATTTCTGGGTCTTCTACGGCCAATATGCGCTTCTCCGCGACCTGCTATTCAATCGCGGCTACCGCCCCATCGACCGCTACGATTGGGATGGCTACTATTCGTCCCGCTCGAGCGGCCGGACCTACTACGGCCGCGACGAGGAAATCGGCGCGCCCAAATACGGCACTCAAGGAACCATTACCCACGACCGTTATGCCGGCAGCAACTTTGCGCGCGGCGGAGGTTTTCGCGATTCGCGCTTCGCCAGCAAGAGCGGCTCATTTCGCAATTCCCCCTTTGCCTCGCCGGGCGGCGCGGAATCGAAGCACTTCGGCTCCGGAAGCGCGCCGCACCCATCGGCGCCTTCTTTCCACCGCGCTCCCAGCATGCCGCACCCTTCGTTCCACCCCAGCATGCCCCGAAGGTTCGGCCGGAGATAACGCCACCCTGCAACTGTACATTTAGGTGTACACTTGGAGCATGAGGGACCTCAGCATCACGGCATTTCGCCGGCAGTGCTTGGCCCTCCTGGAAGACCTGCCCGAGGAAGGGATCGTCATTACCAAGCGCGGAAAGCCATTGGCCCGGGTGGCTCCGGTGCACACACGCCGCCGGGGCGACCGCGTCACGCTCCCCCTCCTGAAGGGGAACGGCCGTCCCGGACCGCGTTGCCCCAACACGGAGACGCCCTACGACCTCGTACTTGGTTGACATCAACGTCTGGCTGGCGCTGACCTGGGACCAGCATCCGCAACATGCCGCGGCTGCGCACTGACCGCTGATTGGGTGGGGCTCCGCCGCATTGCCCCTAATGCACTACGTCGCCCACGTAACCCCCGGTCGGAATCGCGTCCGGGTAGTACCCGTCACGCGCGCGAATCGTAATCCCCGCCGGCAGGTCCGGAATCTCCACTTTGATTCGCCGGTACACTCTCGGCTTGACATCCGCTCCGTAGTCCGGCACGTAGCGCAAAATGTACTGCGTGGAAATATCCCCTGAAATCCCCACGATGGCCTTCGTGATGCCCGCCGCCACTTCGGCCGCGTATCCGCCGGTGCCCGGTTCATACACGTAGTTCCCCGCATCCCGCGGAGTCGAAATATACCCCGAGACATCTTTGTACAACGAGTTCAACGGATACTCCACGTGCCCGCCCGTCTCCCGCGTGAGCCGTTCCAGCACATCCTCCGTCTCGTTGTTGAAACCGAACGCCTGCGTGCTGATCGCGTAAATCGTCACCAGGTTCCGTTTGGCCAGCTCCAGCACCTCTTCCAGGGTCTTCTTACTCGAGCTGTCGTGGCCGTCCCCCACCACCACGATCACCCGCCGCGGTTCGTACGGCTCGCCCTTCACCAGGCTGCGATTCGTGCATGCCAGGTAAATGGCGTCATAAAATGCCGCGCCGCCGCCCGGCCGCATCCGCCGCACCGCCACCGCGATCTTCTCGGAATCGTGCGTCGTGTTCACCGCCACTTCCGCTTCATTCGCGTAGGTGACCAGGTACCCGCTGAACCGCGGATCGTCTCCCGGTATCAGGTTAAAAACCAGCTCCAGAATCTCGTCTCTGTATGTCTCCCAATGGATGCGGCTGGCATTGCTTGAGTCGATCAGAAATCCCACTACGATCGCCTGCTGCTTGGAATCGTGGCTGAAATAATCGATCTTCTGCGGACGGTTCTCGTCCAGAATACGGAAATCCTTGGCCTCCAAATTGGAAACGAACTTTCCTTTATCGTCCGTCACCGTCACCGGCACAATCACTTCCGCGTGCGAAATGACAATTCGCGTGGTGGGCTCTTCCTGTTGCGGCGCGGCTGGCGGGGACGCCGTCTGTGGAGATGCAAGCTGGCCGGACTGCCGCGGCGCCACCGGCAGACCCAGCAACAAACCCAATACCGGCGCGGCTACCAGGGATCGAAACATGGAACTCACGGCTTTCTCCATTCTACTGCACGGCTTTGGACTTCACAGCGATCGCATCCACCGCGAATCCCGCGTCCATGGACGAAAGCCCCTCGAATACCAGCATCGTGCCGGCCGGCGGATGTTGCCCATCGAAGGTGCCGGCTCGCGTCTTGCGAATCTGTTCGGCGATCGATTGCGATAGCGGATAATAGTGCGCGAACGCCACCCGGCTGCTCGCCGTCCCCGCCTGCTCCAACTCCTTGCCCAGCCGCTCGAAGGCCAGCCGCGCATCCTGTTCCTGGTATCCGAACGAAACCTGCGACCCTGTCAGTACCACCTCCGCCGTGTTCACCAGGGCGATCGCCGACCTTCCCGTTTCGCTCGCCGCGCCCTCAGGGTTCCTCAACTCCAGCGGCGCCGCCGGATCCGCGCCGAGCCGCCCTACCGCCTCGCATGCCGCCAGCGCGTGCAGCGGCTCGCGCGCCGTCTGCACATAATCGAGCGCCGCTTTGTGATACTCCGCCTCCACCATCCCGCGCGTCGCCGCCAGGTTTTCCAGAGAGCTGAGGAAGCACGTTACCCGCACCACGTCGCCCGCCTCCACTCCGGCGGCCTTCACCGCGCGCCCGAGCGCCGCCAGCGATTTCTCGCTGAGCGGCACCACCGAGTCGAAAGGACTCTCGGAGGTTTCGACCGTTGCCGAAAAGAACGCCAGCCCATGCGCGTTCACCTCTTTGCGGCCCGCGGCGATTGCTTCAAGCACCACCTGCGCGCCTTCCATGGGCAGCCCGCCCGCGCGCACCAGGCACAACACCGGCAGCGGTTGATGCCGCTCCGTGAAGACTTCGCTCACCAGGTCGCGCACCCGCCGGATGTCTCCCGACCCGGCCACGAACGCCCGGATCTGTAGTACCCGCTCCCCCGCGCACTCGCGAAACAGCGTCCTGAGCGCTTCCCGGATTTGCGCCGAAAGCAGCCCCTTGGGCGAGAGCGGCGTCACGTGAAAGGTCAACCGATGGGTCGGCCCGCTGATCGTGCCCGGCAGTTCCGGCAGCGCCTGGAGGGTCTGCGTCTCCTGTTCCTTCTTTTTGTTCTTCTGTTCGGCCGGCGCCCGGTCCCACAGCCACAAGCAAGCGAGCGCTACCAAAGCCAACCGATGGAGAATGCCTCTCCGCGGCACCCCGCGCGGCAAGCGCATAGACTTGGATTGTATCAGACCGGTCCCGCCCACCCCGTAAAATGCCACAACAGCTCCCAGTCCAATATGGTATCTTCTGGATGGATGGCCTTCGCGCACACCCTCGACTCGAATTCCGAGACCCCGCTCTACCGCCAACTCTACGAACAACTTGCCGCCAAAATCCGCAGCGGCCTATATCCCCGCGGCGAGCGCCTGCCAGCCACTCGCGAATTGGCTGGCCAGCTTGGACTGAACCGCACCACCGTCTCCGCCGCCTACGAGCTGCTGGAATCCGCCGGCCTGATCGCCGGTAAGGTCGGCCGCGGCAGCTTCGTCACCGCGGATCCCGCCCCCGCCGCCGGCGTCAACTGGGCAGCTCTCCTCGAGCGCCCGGACCTCCCGCTCCACACCCCTACCACCGTTTTTGCCCGGGAGCTCGTCAGCTTCGCCATGTCGCGCCCTTCCCGCGACCTGTTTCCTCTGGATGAATTTCGCGCCAGTTGCGCCGCCGTTCTGGCCCGCCACGATCTCGCCGAAATCCTCCAGCTCGGCTCCCCCAGCGGCTATGAACCTCTGCGCCGTTTCCTCCTCGATGCGGCCCGCTCGCAAGGCGTGGCCGGCCCCGCCGATGACGTCCTCATCACCAACGGCTGCCAGCAGGCCCTCGACCTCATCGGCCGCGTCCTCGTGCGCCCCGGCGATTCCGTCGCCGTCGAAGATCCCATCTACCCCGGCCTCAAAAACCTGCTGGCCGGAATCGGCGCCCAACTCGTAGGCATTCCCGTCGGCCCCGAGGGCATGGAGGTCTCTAACCTCGCCCGCACTTTCGAGCGCGCCCGCCCGCGCCTTCTGATCGTCACCTCGAATTTTCAAAACCCCACCGGCGCCACTCTTCCGCTGGCAGCCCGTCAAACTCTGCTCGAAGCCGCGCATACGGCCGGCGTCCCCATCATCGAAAACGACGCCTATGGCGACCTCCGCTATGAAGGCCAGCCCCTCCCCTCACTTAAGCAGTTAGACCCGCACGGCGGCGCCGTCCTCATCCGCAGTTTTTCCAAAATCAGCTTTCCCGGCCTGCGCGTGGGTTGGCTGGTCGGTCCCAAGGTGCTGGTGGACCGTCTCCGCCAGGCCAAAGAAGCCGCCGACTTGCACAGCGACCAGCTTTCCCAAGCGGTGCTTCTGGAATTCGCCGAATCCGGCCGCCTTGAAACCCATCGCCGTCGCATGCTCGCCAGCGGCGCCGAGCGCCTCGCCGCCACTCTCGACGCCTGCCGCGAATTCCTGCCCGCCTCCGCCCGCTGGACCCGGCCCGAAGGCGGTATGAACCTCTGGCTCCGTTTACCCGAGCCGCTGGATGCCGCCGCGCTGCTTCCCCGCGCGCAAGAAGAAGGCGTGGCCTACCTGCCCGCCCGCTATTTTTCCGTTTCCCGCCTCGAACCCGGCGCTCTGCGCCTGAGTTTCGCGGCTCTGGCGCCGGAACAAATCCGCACCGGCCTTGCCATTTTGGGGCGCGTCGTAGCCGCCGAACTGGCGGCCACCTACGAGCCCGCCCCCGCCATGGTGTGAGTCATTTTCAAGGAGAAACTCTGATGTTTCAATTTTCAACCGAACAATTCCGAGTGAAAGTCGGCCTCGCCGAAATGCTCAAAGGCGGCGTCATCATGGACGTCACCAACGCCGAACAGGCCAAGATTGCCGAAGACGCCGGCGCCTCCGCCGTCATGGCCCTCGAGCGCGTCCCCGCCGATATCCGTAAGGAGGGCGGCGTCGCCCGCATGGCCAGCATCGCCAAAATGGAAGAGATCATGCGCACCGTCACCATCCCCGTGATGGCCAAGGCCCGCATCGGCCACTTCATGGAAGCCCGCATCCTCGAAGCCCTCGGCGTCGATTACATCGACGAAAGCGAAGTCCTCACCCCCGCCGATGAAGAGCACCACATCGATAAAAACCCCTTCAAAGTGCCCTTCGTGTGCGGCGCCCGCAACCTGGGCGAGGCTCTCCGCCGCATCGCCGAGGGCGCCGCCATGATCCGCACCAAGGGTGAAGCCGGCTCCGGCAACATCGTCGAAGCCGTGCGCCACATCCGCACTATCGTCAAGGAAATGAAGCAGCTCACCGTGCTCGGCAAAGAGGAACTCCTCCACGAAGCCAAGAACCTCCAGGCCCCGCTCGAATTGGTCGAGTGGGTGGCGGAACACGGCCGCCTCCCCGTGCCGAATTTCTCGGCCGGCGGCATTGCCACTCCCGCCGATGCCGCGTTGGTCATGCAGCTCGGCGCCGAGGCAATTTTCGTGGGCTCGGGAATCTTCAAATCCTCCGATCCCTCCGCCCGCGCCGTCGCCATCGTCCAGGCCGCCAAGAACTACGACAACCCCGAAAAGCTGCTCGATGCCAGCCGCGCCCTGGCCGACGCCATGCCCGGCCTGGATATCTCCAAGCTGCCCGAATCCGAGTTGCTGCAGACCAGGGGCTGGTAATGAAGAAGGTCGGCATCCTTTCGTTGCAGGGCGATTTCGCCGCTCATGGCGCCGCCATCGAACGCGCCGGCGCCCAGCCCGTGTACGTGCGGGAGCGCGAACAGCTCGCCGGTCTCGACGGCCTCATCATTCCCGGCGGCGAGAGCACCACCATGCTGAAGCTCCTGCATTACGACGGCCTATTAGACGCCGTCGCGGAGTTCGGCCGGCGCAAACCCGTGTTCGGAACCTGCGCCGGCGCCATTCTCATGGCCAACCAGGTCCTCAATCCCCAACAGGAAAGCCTGGCGCTGATGGATATCGAAGTCGAACGCAATGCTTATGGCCGCCAGGTGGATAGTCGCGTGACCCAGATCGATCCCGCACCCGAATTTGCCCAACGCGCCGGGCCGGGTAAACTGGAAGCAGTGTTTATTCGCGCGCCCGTCATTCGGCGCGTGGGTAGCTCCGCTCGCGTGCTCGCCAGTTACCAGGGAAATCCCGTTCTGGTCGAACAAGGCCCGCATATGGTCGCCACGTTCCATCCCGAGCTTACTGCCGATTCGCGCGTGCATGATTTCTTCCTGGAGAAGCTGTGACCCCCAACCGCCGGCGTGTCCTGTTTGTTTGTATCGGCAACTCCTGCCGCAGCCAGATGGCCGAAGCCTTCGCGCGGCACCTGGGCGATGACGTCCTCATCCCCGCCAGCGCGGGTCTCGCTCCCGCCGATATCGTGGCGCCCGATACCGTTCGCGCCATGAAGGAAAAGAACCTCGACCTGCGCGATCACTTCCCCAAGTCTCTCGCCTATCTCGGGCGCGCGCAGTTCGACCTCATCGTGAACATGAGCGGCCACCGTCTGCCCAACGATCTCGATAGCGGCACTCCCGTCATCGAGTGGGAAGTTCTCGACCCCGTCAGTCTCCAGTTCGACGAGCACTGCGAAGTGCGCGATGTCATCGAACGTTTGGTCATGAACCTGATCGAGGAAATCCGCCGCGACGCGCAAAAGCCCCGCTTTCGCGGCCAGGGCTCCGGCAGAATGACACGCTGATAAACCCACATGACCCCGTCCCCCTACGTGCACGGCTATTCCGCTCGCGAATCCGTGCGCCTCGCCGACCAGGCCAACACGCTGGCCGAGCTCCTCCATCACGACACGCATTATCCGCCCGGCACCCGTGTCCTCGAATGCGGCTGCGGCACCGGAGCGCAGACCGTGTGGCTGGCCGCCCAAAGCCCGCGGGCGCGCATCGTGTCCATGGATCTGTCGCCCAATTCCGTAAGTCTCGCACGCGCGCGAATGGAAAAGCCCGGCTTCGCGAACGTCGCATTTTCAGTGGCCGATCTCTTCCGCCTCCCCTTCGCCGAGCGCACCTTCGATCACATCTTCGTGTGCTTCGTGCTGGAGCATCTCGCTCAACCGGCCGAAGCGCTTCGCTCCCTTCGCCGCGTGTTGCGCCCGGGAGGCACGATCACCGTCATTGAAGGCGATCACGGCTCCTGGTATTGCCATCCGCAAACGCCGGAGGCCGCCCGCACCGTCGGTTGCCTCATCGATGTCCAAGCCCGCCTGGGCGGCGATGCGCTGATCGGCCGGCGACTCTATCCCCTGCTCGAAGTCGCCGGCTACCGAGAGGTCGAAGTCACTCCGCGCATGGTTTACGTCGATGACAGCCGCCCCGGCCTGGTGGAAGGATTTTCGAAAAACACATTCATCGCCATGGTGGAAGGCGTCCGCGAGCAAGCCATATCGTTCGGACTGATCGACCGGGCCGCCTGGGATAAGGGAATTGCCGACATGTATCGCGCCACCGAACCCGGCGGCACGTTTTGTTATACGTTTTTCAAAGGTACCGCTGTGCGCGAGCCCTGAACCTGCCATATACTGTAGCCAATGAGGGAATGGGATGCCTGGCCGGCTCTGCCGCTCGACGAATGGGCGGAAACGTACCATACCCTCCACATGTGGACCCAGGTTGTCGGCAAGATCCGCATGGCGCTCTCTCCTCCGCTCAATCATTGGTGGCACGTCGCGCTGTACGTGAACTCACGCGGTCTCACCACCGGTCCGATTCCCTGCCCCTCCGGCCTCTTTGAAATCCAGTTCGATTTCCTCAAACACCAATTGCACATCTCCACCAGCCGCGGCGACACTCTCTCCCGGCCCTTGCTTCCCGAATCCGTGGCTGCTTTTTATGCGGCGCTGATCGACTCGCTCGACTCGCTCGATATTCCGGTGGTGATCGATCCCCGGCCCCAGGAAGTCGCCGATCCGGTCCCGTTCCACCAGGACTTCGCCCACTGCTCGTACAACGGCGAATACGCCGCCCGTTTCTGGCGCATTCTCGTCTCCTCAAGCAAAGTGTTCGAGCGCTTCCGCGGCAGATTCCTCGGCAAGTGCAGTCCGGTGCATTTCTTCTGGGGCAGCTTCGATCTGGCATGCACGCGTTTTTCCGGCCGCCTGGCGCCGCCGCGCGCGGGCGCCATCAGCGGCCCTGCGTACTCGCACGAAGTTTGTAGCGCCGGCTTCTGGCCCGGCGGCGGCGCCGTCAACGGCCCCGCGTTCTATTCGTACACCGTCCCCAAACCCGCCGGTCTCGAAACGCAGCCGGTGCGTCCCGCGGCCGCCGCCTGGAACCCCGCGCTGGGCGAATTCATTCTCATGTACGACGCTGTGCGCCAGTCCGCCAGCCCCGAGCAAGCCCTCTACGATTTCCTGCAGAGCACCTACGAGGCGGGCGCTACCCTTGCCCAGTGGGACCGCGCCGCGTTGGAACTGAGAACTCTCGAGGCTTAAATGCCCGAACATTGCAAACATCTCGATCAGATCAAAATCAGGCACACTAACAAGCGCGGTTGCGAGGAGTGTCTCAAAACGGGAGACTCCTGGGTGCACCTGCGCCTCTGCGTCATCTGCGGCCACGTCGGCTGCTGCGATTCCTCCAAGAACAAGCACGCCACCAAACACTTCCATGCCACCCACCACCCGCTGATTCGTTCCATCGAGCCGGGCGAGGCCTGGCTGTGGTGCTACGTGGACCAGATTATCGCCGGCGAAATCGAGGAGTGACTCCGGGAACAATCCCTCCTCTCGCGGTGTCTATCCCCTAGCACCCATAAATCGTTTATGGGAGAATGCGACAGGAGGCCGCATGCTCGAAGTCTGCGCTCTCACCAAGCGGTTCGGCGGCATCCCGGCGGTCCGGGACGTCAGCTTCACCCTCCAACCGGGCGAGATCCTCGGCTATGTCGGCCCCAACGGCGCCGGCAAAAGCACCACCGTCAAAATGATCATCGGCCTGCTCGAACCGAGCGAAGGCCAAATCCGCTTCCAGGGCCGCAGCATCCTGGACGATCTGCCCGGTTTCCAGGCCCGTCTCGGCTACGTTCCCGAAGAGCCCCATCTCTATCCGCACCTCTCCGGCCGCGAGTACCTGCAGCTTGCCGGGCGGCTGCGCGGCATCGAGCGGGCCGCGCTGGAATCGAAAATCGAGGAATTCCTGCGCGTGTTCTCGCTGTGGGACGATCGCGATTGCGCCGTCTCGGCCTATTCCAAAGGCATGCGTCAGAAGATCCTGCTCTCCGCCGCGCTGCTCCATAATCCCGAGATTCTGATTCTCGATGAGCCGCTCTCCGGCTTGGATGTCACCACCGCCCTGGTGCTGCGCGATCTGCTGGCCACGCTCGCCGCGCACGGCCGCATGATCCTCTACAGCTCGCACGTGCTCGACGTGCTCGAAAAAGTCTGCTCGCGCGTCCTGATCCTGTCCAAAGGGCGCGTGGCGGCGTATGACACCATCGAGCATCTGCGCGAATCCATGCATGAGTCGTCGCTCGAAGGCATCTTCGGCCAGCTCACCCGCGAACAGGATCACCGCTCCGTGGCCAATGACATCCTGGAGGTGATGCAGGCGTGAAGTGGCTGGCGAAAACCCACAGCGTCGAGTTCGAGCTGGTCCGGCATTTCTTGCGGCGCATGTTCGATAGCGAGTGGTCCTCATCGCCCGGCCAATGGCGATCGGCTGCTGTCGGCGCGTTCTCGCTGTTCCTGCCGGCGGGATTGTTGCTCATCCGCGAAGGCTCGCTCGATTTTCGGTATGGCGCCAAGTATCGCCTGCTCGCCATGGCTGGCCGCGCCGCCGATATCCGCGCGGCGTCGCTTGCCGATGAGCTCGCGCTCATCACGCTGCTCCTGTGCGTCACGGGACTCATCGCGCTGCTCGAATGGCAATCGCTGTTTCCCAGCGGCCGCGATTATCTGGCGCTGGCCTCGCTGCCCGTCCGTTCCCGCCAGATTTTCACCGCCCGCTTGGCTTCCGTGCTCATTTTTTCCGCCGCCATCGTCATCGCCGTCAATCTTCTGCCCAGCCTCATCGCCCCCGCGGAGTTCGGCGGCGGCTGGCGCTTCGATGCTTCATACTGGTCGGCCGCCGGTGCTCAAGCGCTGGCATCCGGCGCGGCCTGCTTCTTTGTGTTCTTCGCCATTCTCGCGTTGCAGGGCATCCTGCTCAACGTCTTGCCCGCCGGCATCGCCGCGCGCGTCTCCATCTACGCGCAAGGCTTGCTCGCCGGCGCATTCTTGCTGGGCGGATTCTATAGCTGGACCATCAAAGAGTGGAGCCCGGAAATGATCGCTAAGCTCCCCGCGTTCGGCGCCTGGCTCCCGCCGGTCTGGTTCACGTGCTGGCATCAGATGCTGACTGGCGCCGGCGACCCGTTCTCACTGCTCATGGCGCGCCGCGCCGGCATCGCCTCCGCGACCGCCTTGCTGCTGGCCTTCGGCACATATCTCCTGTGCTATCGCCGCTATCGCAAGCTGTTCCTCGAAACGCCTGTCCGGCTCGCCACGCCCGGCATCCGGCGCTTGCGCCTCATCCGCTTGCTGGCCCGTTCGCCGCGCCGCGAAGCCGTCATGGATTTCATGGCCAAGACGCTGGCCCGCAGCCGAGCGCATCGCCTTCTGTGGCTGGTGTATCTCGGCGCCACCGCGGCCGTGCTGCTCAACGGTTCCCTCATCGATGGTGCTATCGTCATGAAATCCGGCGGTTGGAACAAGGCCCTGGAGTTCCTGGTGCTCTTCTGGCCGCTGGCCTGCTCCGTGATCGTGCTCAACGGCTTCCGCCACGTGCTCTCAATTCCCATGGAATGGCGCGCCAACTGGATCTTCCAAATCGCCGAAAGCCAGGGCCGCGCGGAGTGGATGTCGGCCGTGGAGCGCTTCGCCATGGCTTATGCCATCGCTCCCATTTATCTCATCCTCTTCCCGGTCGCCGTGTACTGTCTCGGCTGGCCGCTGGCGCTTCGCATGACCGCGCTGCAGCTTCTGATATCGCTTTCGATTTTCGAACTGCTTTTCTATAGCTGGCAGAAACTCCCCTTCACCTGCTCGTACATTCCGGGCCAAAAGCCCCCCGTCGTGATCGTGGGCCAATACATTGCCATGCTGTGCGCCATGGTGCCGATGCTAACCGTAATCATCGCGATCGGCTGCAAAATCGTCCCCATCTTTCCTTTCTATTTTGCGATGTTCACAGCCCTGTGGATCTGGTTGCGCGCGCGCCGCCGGGAAGGTTGGGGCGAGGCGAAATTGCTGTACGAAGATGGTCCCGCGGTCGTGACCGATCTCGGGATCAAGGAGCTCACCTATGCGGGAATCCAAGCCCAGCTCCGGCGAACTGATGCAGGGGACGCTGGACATGCTGATACTGAAAACCCTGATTCGCGGCCCGATGCATGGCTACGCGGTGGCGGAGTTCATTCAGCAGACGTCGGAGGACGTGTTGAAAGTGGAGGAGGGCGCGCTCTACCCAGCGCTGCACCGGCTGGAGCTGCGCGGCCTATTGGCGGCCGAATGGGGAATTTCGGACAACAACCGGCGGGCGAAATATTATCGGTTGACAGCGGCGGGCCGCCGGCACCTGGCGGACGAAACCGCGCGCTGGCAACGGATGTCGGTCGCGATCGCGCGGATCATGGAACCGGCCTAGGCGAAGTCCTGACCGGCCCGTGGCTCCGTCTGCGTGCGCTGTTCCACCGCCGCCAACTCGACCGCGATCTGGAAGACGAGCTGGCGTTTCACCTGACCATGAGGGAAGAGAACGGCTTGGACACAGTCGCCGCGCGCCGGCGTTTTGGCAACCCGACATCCATCAAGGAGGCATGCCGCGATATGTGGACTTTCGGTTGGATCGAAGCTTTTTGGCAGGATGTGCGCTATGGCTGCCGCCAATTGCGCACGGATCGCGGTTTCGCGATCGTCACCGCTATTACGCTGTCCTTTGGAATCGCCGCCACCACCACCATCTACAGCCTATGCGATGTATTTGTCTGGAAGACGCTCCCGCTGGCGGACCCGGACACGCTGGTGGCCGTACTGAACGTCTTCCCGGGAAACCCCCATCTCTGGCAACTGTCCACTCCGGCCGACGTAGACGATATCCGCAAGAGCCAAACCCTGCTATCGAACATGGCCAGTTGGGAAAGGGGTTCGGCTGACATCGTCGATGCGGGCGGCGAGCCGCTGCTGGTAGATCAGGCGCGCGTGACCGCGAACTTTTTCGACGTGGTGGGCGTATCGCCTGTGCTGGGGCGTTCGTTTCTCCCTGGCGAAGACCAGCCGGGCCGCGACCGCGTGGCGATCATGAGCGATCGCTTGTGGCGCGCCCGATTTCAAGCCGACCCTGGCGTGGTGGGCAGAATTCTCCGGTTGAACGACCTGAACTACACCATCATCGGCGTGATGGCTCCGAAGTTCGCTTTTCCGCGCCCCGCCGGCGACCTATGGACGCCGCTCACGTTCACGCCCGAAGAGCGCGCCTCACGCAGCGACGGGCGCATCGATTCCTTCGGACGCTTACGGCCCGGCCACACCGTGCGGCAGGTGCAATCGGAACTCGACGGACTGGCGCTTCGCCTGGAGAAGCTCTACCCGCAAACCAACACCAAGCGGCGCTTCCTGGCTTGGCCGGTCCACCGGTATGTCGCGGGCGATTACGCGATGGGGTTCCTCAACATGCTGCTGGGCGCAGCATTGTTTGTACTGTTAATCGCGTGCGTGAACGTGGCTAACCTGCAATTCGCGCGCGGCACGGCGCGATTCCGGGAAGTGGCGCTGCGCCAGGCACTCGGAGCGAGCCGCTGGCGGACCGTGGCACAACTGGTCACCGAAAGCGTGATCCTCTCCCTGGCCGGAGCTCTGCTGGGGATCGTGTTGGCGCACTACGGATTGCGGGCGATTCGCGAGGGGCTCCCGGTCGAGGTGCGGAAGTACGCGCCCGCGTGGTCCGACCTGCGTCTCAACGCCCACGCGCTGGCGTTCGCCCTGGCGGCCGCCGTGCTCAGCGGGATAGTGGCGGGCCTGGCGCCGGCCCTGCGCTCCTCGCGGCCGAACCTCACCGAGGCGCTCAAGGAGGGCGGCCATGCTTCCTCCGCGGGACCGGGACGGCATCGACTGCGCTCCGCCCTTTTGGTTGCCGAGACGGCACTCACCGTGGTGCTGCTGGTGGGCGCCGGGCTCATGGTCCGCGGTTTTCAAAACGTGCTCGCGGGAGATACGGCCATCGAGCCCGCCACCTTACTCACTCTGAAGCTGGACCTGGGCGCCACCAGCCACCGTACGCCGGAGCAAGTGGTGGAATTCTATCGGCAGGTGGTGGAGCGAATGGCCGCGCTACCGGGAGTCGAAGCCGCCGCCGCGGTATCGGCCGTGCCGTTCAACGGCCACGAACGATCGAGCGGATTCGCCATTCAGGGCAGAGAACTACGGCCGGGCGATCGGCCTGCCGCGCAGTTGCAAGCCGTAAGCCCGGATTACTTCCGGACCCTGCGCATCCCACTGCGCGCCGGGCGCTTGTTGAGCGGCCGCGACGGCCCTCGCACCGCGCCCGTAGCCGTGGTCAGTGAGGAGATGGCTCGCCAGTGGTGGCCGGCGAAAGAATCCCCCATCGGCCAACAGATCAAGCTCGGAACGCGAGACAGTAATGGGCCTTGGATCACGATCGTCGGTGTGGTGGGAGGCATCCGTGCCAGCATCCTCGACCGCGTATCCCGTCCGGCGATCTACGTGCCGTATGTGCAACACCCGGAAAGCGCGATGGACATCGCCATGCGAGTTGCGAGAGACCCGCTGACCCTAGCCGCGCCCGCCAGAATGGCTATCAAGGCCGTGGATTCCGAGCAGCCCGTGGATGAGATCATGACAGTTCAAAAGAGGAAACAGAATCAAGCGATCTCATTCACTTACATGGCGAGCCTGATGGGCATTTTTGGCGTCTTCGCGCTGCTGCTCTCCTGTGTCGGCATCTATGGCATGACGGCATATGTAGTGGCGCAGCAATCGCACGAAATCGGCATCCGCATGGCGCTGGGCGCCGGCGCCTGGACCGTGCTGCGCATGTTCCTGCTGCGCGGCTCGCGCGCCGCCCTTGCCGGTCTCGTGATCGGCCTGGTATTTGCCTTCGGGTTGGCCCGGTTGCTGGCGGCCATCATCTGGGGCGTCAGCGCCACGGATGTGAGGACTTTTGCGGCGGTGCCTCTGCTGCTGATTTTGGCCACCGGCTTGGCTATTTACATTCCTACGCGCAGGGCGGTGAGAGTCGATCCCATGGTGGCGCTGAGAAACGAGTGAGGTCCCTCTCAAAACAATTCGGCGAGGGAGTCGACGGTGGTAGAACGCATCAGCGCGACCTCGGCGAGGATTCCGTGAAGGGTACCGGTCTTCAGCGGGTTGTGTAGCGGGACTGTAATTGTGTGGGCGGGAGGCCCTGGGTGCCACAGCCTGACATGGCTCCCTTTTTGACGGATCACCCGATATCCGACCCCTTCCAGTACCCGAATCAGCCGGTCGGCTGACACGCCACGCGGCAATTTCATGCAGCTTCCAACGGAATCAACTCGTCCTTCACATAGTGCATCTGGACCAGTCGAGGACGCGTCGTGGCATCGTCAAAATGAAGTGAGACCGCCTCTAACACGTTGTCGCGGAGTTCATCCCAGGTCTCACCTTGGGTGAAGATGCTGTGGCCTAACGCGCGGGCGTAGAAGCCGCCCTCCTCCGCGTCGCGAATCTCGAAGATCAACTCCATAAGCCCAGAATACCGAAACGCGACCGTCGATGTCTGGCCCCTCCGGTTATATCAGTATTGGCTCTTGAAGGCTCTTCGAGCCGCGCAACGAGCCCCCCGCAGTTGCGCTAGAGCCCCGGACGCATCATAATAGGCCCCATTGCAGCATCGAGGGAAATTTATGCCTCGTATCGTTCGTTGCGCCCTTATCCAGGCTTCCAATGCCGCCCCTCCGGATGCGTCCTTGGAGGCGACCAAGCAGGCCATGGTAGCCAAACACCTGGACTACATCGCTCAGGCTGCGGCGGCCGGCGCGCAGCTCGCCTGCCTCCAGGAAATCTTCTACGGGCCGTACTTCTGCGCCGAGCAGACCACGCGCTGGTACGATTTCACCGAGCCTGTCCCCGACGGCCCCACCATTCGCCTGATGCGGGACGAAGCGCGGCGGCATCGGATGGCGCTGATCGTGCCGATCTATGAGCGCGAGCAGGAAGGCGTCTATTACAACACCGCCGCCGTTATCGACCGTGACGGCACCTTCCTCGGCAAGTATCGCAAGACGCACATCCCGCACGTGGCGCCCGGTTTCTGGGAGAAGTTCTACTTCCGTCCCGGCAACCTCGGCTATCCGGTCTTCGATCTGGGCTTCGCCAAGATCGGCGTCTACATCTGCTACGATCGCCACTTCCCTGAAGGCGCCCGCGCGCTCGGTCTGGCCGGCGCCGAGATCGTCTTCAACCCCTCGGCCACGGTGGCCGGGCTGAGCGAGCACCTCTGGAAACTCGAACAGCCGGCGCACGCGGTCGCCAATGGATATTTCATCGCCGCCATCAACCGCGTCGGCACCGAGGCGCCCTGGAACATCGGCGAGTTTTACGGCTCCAGCTATTTTTGCGATCCGCGCGGCTGCATCTTCGCCAAGGCGGCGCGCGACCGCGATGAAGTCTTAACGGCCGATCTGGATCTCGATCTCATCTCGGAGGTTCGTAAGACATGGCAGTTCTTTCGCGACCGGCGCCCGGATCTTTACCAAGCCCTGGTCCAACCATGAACAAGGACGAAATTATCCTCGCGCACCGCGAGTTCCTGTTCCCCGCGGTGTTTCATTACTATAAGGAGCCGCTGGTGGTGGCGCGCGCCAAGGACCAATATCTATGGGATGCCGATGGCAACCAGTATCTGGATTTCTTCGGCGGCATCCTCACGGTCAGCGTGGGGCACTGCAACGAACAGGTAAACGCCGCGGTGCACCGGCAGCTCGATACGCTGCAACACGTCTCCACGCTGTTCCTCAACGAGCCGCAGGCCGCGCTGGCGAAGAAGATCGCGGGGTTGACTCCCGGCGGCCAACTCACGAAATCGTTTTTCACCAACAGCGGCACGGAGGCCAATGAGACCGCCATTTTGGCCGCGCGCTGTTATACGGGGAACACGGAAATCGTGGCGCTGCGTCATTCGTATCACGGCCGCTCGGCCGCCGCCATGACGCTCACCGGGCAAGCGGCCTGGCGCCTGGGACCGCCGCAGGCCGGGGTAGTGCACGCGCATAACGCGTATTGCTACCGCTGCCCCTTCGGGCTGACGTATCCCAATTGCGAAGTGCGATGCGCGCAGGATGTGGACGAGCTGATCCGCAGCTCGACGGGCGGGCGCGTGGCGGGTTTCATCGGCGAACCGCTGCAAGGCGTGGGCGGATTCATCACGCCGCCCAAGGAATATTTCCAGATCGTGGAGCAGATCGTCCGCAACTATGGCGGCATCTTCATCAGCGACGAAGTGCAGACCGGGTGGGGGCGAACGGGCGGGAAGTGGTTCGGCATCGAGCACTACGGCGTGGTGCCCGATATCATCACCGGCGCCAAAGGCCTGGCCAACGGCAGCCCCATCGGGTTGACGGTCGCCAAACCCGAGGTGGCCGACGCGTTCACCGGCCTGACGATTTCCACCTTCGGCGGCAACCCCGTCACCGCCACGGCGGCCAAAGCGGTGATCGATTTCATCGAGGAACAGAACCTGCTCGCCAACTGCACCGAGACCGGCGGCTATCTGCGATGCGGTCTCGAAGAATTGCAGCGCAAGCACGCGCTCACCGGCGATGTCCGCGGCATGGGCCTGATGCAAGCCATGGAGTTGGTCAAGGACCGCGGAACCAAGGAGCCGGCGCCCGCCGAGACCGCCGCGGTGCTGGAGGCGGCGCGCCGCAACGGGCTCATTCTGGGCAAAGGCGGGATGTATGGCAACGTGTTGCGGATTTCGCCGCCCATGAACGTGGGGCCGGGCGACGTGGACCAGTTCATCGAGCTTCTGGACCGCAGCCTGGAGACCGTCTCATGACACCCGTTGCGCGCAATCTCGAGCGCTTTGCCGACTTGCACCCGTCGCTCGACGGGCCAGCCGCGGTCGTCGAGGCGAATCGCTGTCTCTACTGTTTCGATGCGCCGTGCACCGGCGCGTGTCCCACCCATATCGACGTGCCCCGGTTTATCAAGAAGATCTCGAGCGGCAATCTGCGCGGGGCGGCGCGGACCATTCTCGAAGCCAACATTTTGGGATTGAGCTGTTCGCGGGTGTGCCCGGTGGAGGTGCTGTGCGAAGGGTCCTGCGTGCTGCACAAACAGAATCGCAAGCCCATCGAGATCGGGCGGTTGCAGCGCTACGCCTTGGAGCACGGCGCAGTGAAAGCGGCCGATCTGCCGCGCCGCCGGGCGAATCACTCGTCTGGCGTTGCCTGCATCGGAGGCGGACCGGCATCCCTCGCCTGCGCCGCCGAACTGCGGCTGCGCGGGTGTCCCGTGACGGTCTTCGATAACCGGTCCATGCCCGGCGGCCTGAATACCTATGGCGTGGCGGAATACAAGCTGCGGTTTATGGACGCGTTGCGCGAGGTGGAGATGATTCGCGCGCTGGGGGTGGAGTTCCGGCAGGCGTCGGTGGGAGACGGCGTTTCGATCGAGGATCTCGAATCGGGCTACGCGCTCATCTTCCTCGGGCTGGGGCTGGGCTCCATGGAGCGTCTGGGCATTCCGGGCGAAGAACTGTCCGGCGTCATCGATGCGCTGCGCTTCATCGAGCGCTATAAAACCACGCACGATTTTGAAATCGGCGGGCACCGTGTGGCGGTGATCGGCGGCGGCAACACCGCCATCGACGCGGCCAATGCCGCCCGCCGGCTGGGCGCCGAGGAGGTCCACGTGTTTTACCGCCGGACGGAGTTCGAGATGCCCGCGTTCCGCTCCGAGTATGAGCGTTCGAAGGTGGAGGGCGTGCGGTTCCATTGGCTGGCGCAACCCATCGAAATCGTCGGGCGGGAAGGACGCGCGGCGGCGGTGAAGTTCGCGCGCACCGAGCTGGGCGAGCCCGATGCGACCGGCCGGCGCCGCGTGGTTCCGCTGGCCGGGCAGGATTTCGAATTCGCCTGCGACCTGGTGATTCCCGCCGTCGGCCAGTCGCGTCTCACTGGCATACTGCACGCGACGCGCGAGATCGGCCTGGAAGATGGCGCCATCGTGGTGGACCGGCCCACCGGGCGCACGGCCAATCCGAAATATTACGCCGGAGGCGATTGCGTAAACGGTGGCCGTGAAGTGGTGGACGCGGTGGCCGATGGCAAGCGCGCCGCCCTCGCCATGGCGGCGCAACTCGAGGCGCACCATGGCTGACCTTTCGACCCATTTCGCCGGCATACGCTGTCCCAATCCCTTTTGGCTGGCTTCGGGACCTCCCACCAATTGCGGCGAGCAGGTAATGCGGGCCTTTGACGCCGGGTGGGGCGGCGCGGTGTGGAAGACCATCGGCGAGCCGATCGTCAATGTCTCTTCGCGCTACTCGTCGGTCGATTGGAACGGGCAGCGCATGATGGGGCTGAACAACATCGAGCTCATCTCCGACCGACCCATCAACGTGAACCTGCGCGAAATCGCCGAGGTGAAGAAGCTCTATCCGGACCGCGCGGTGATCGCTTCGCTCATGGTGGAATCGAAGCGCAAAGCGTGGCATGAAATCGTCAAACGCACCGAGGACGCCGGCGCCGATGCTTTGGAGCTGAATTTCGGATGCCCCCACGGCATGAGCGAGCGCGGCATGGGCTCGGCGGTGGGGCAGGTGCCCGAGTACACCGCCATGATCACCGGCTGGGTGAAGGAAGTGGCGCGCACTCCGGTGCTGGTCAAACTCACGCCCAATATCACCGACATTCGCGCTGTGGCGCGCGCCGCCAAGCGCGGCGGGGCCGACGGCCTCTCCGCCATCAACACCATCAATTCCATCACCGGCATCGACCTCGATACGTTGACGCCGCGGCCTGACGTAGGCGGCTACTCGGCGCACGGCGGCTATTGCGGTCCGGCGGTGAAACCCATCGCTTTGCACCTGGTGCAGCAGATTGCCGCGGACCGGGAGATTGGATTGCCGATTTCCGGCATCGGCGGCATTGAGGGATGGCGCGAGGCGGCGGAGTTCATGCTGCTGGGTTGCGGGACGGCGCAGGTTTGCACGGCCGTGATGCACCGCGGCTACCGCATCGTGGAAGACATGATCGACGGGTTGAGCAACTGGATGGATGAAAGAGGATTCAGCAAGCTCGACGATTTTCGCGGCCGCTCGCTCCCGCGGGTCACGGACTGGAAGCACCTGGATCTGAATTACAAGATCGTGGCGCGCATTCACGAGGAGAAGTGCATCGGCTGCGACCTGTGCTACATTGCCTGCTGGGATGGGGCCCACCAGTGCATTCATCTCGATGGACACTTAGATCCCCCGGCGGTGGAAGCCGCCAGCCGGGCGCGAATTACCGTGACGCCGGTGGCCAAGCTCGATTCCGGTGGCATGGAAGCGGCCAAGCGAATTCCGTGGGTAGACGGAGCCGAGTGCGTGGGTTGCAACCTGTGCTGGCTGGTATGTCCCGTGCCCGGATGCATTTCGATGGAACGGGTGGATAGCGGGGATCAGCCGGAATCCTGGGACCGGCGAGCGAAATCATGAACACGCTCATCAAGAATGGCACGGTAGTGACGGCGCGCGAGACTACGCGGGCCGATGTCCTGATCGAGGACGGCCGCATCGCGAAAGTTGCGGCCGGAGTAAACGGCGCCGCCGATCGCGTGATCGACGCCACCGGCCTCTACGTTTTGCCGGGCGGCATCGATGCCCACACACACCTCGATATGCCGTTCGGCGGGACCATGTCCGCGGACGATTTCGAGACCGGAACGCGCGCGGCGGCGTTCGGCGGAACCACCTCGATTGTGGATTTCGCCATTCAGGGGCGCGGCACGCGCATGCGCGACGCTCTCGATACATGGTGGAAGAAAGCGGAAGGGCGCGCCACCATCGATTACGGCCTGCACATGATCGTCACCGACCTGGCGGGCGCCGGCCTCGAAGACATGGACGACATGGTGCGCGAGGGCGTGGCCAGCTTCAAGCTCTTCATGGCGTATCCCAACGTGTTGATGGTCGATGACGGGACCATTTTCAAAGCCCTTTCCCGAACCGCCAAGAACGGGGCCCTGGTGTGCATGCACGCGGAGAACGGCAGCGTCATCGATGTGATCGTGGCGCGGGCGCTGGCGGAAGGGAAAACGGCGCCCATCTATCACGCGCTGACGCGCCCGCCGCTCGCCGAAGCGGAAGCGGTGCATCGCGCCATCGCCATGGCGGAAATCGCCGGCGTGCCGGTCTACATCGTGCACCTCACCTCCGAGGACGCGCTCAACCAGGTGCGCGAGGCGCGCGACCGCGGCGTGCCGGCGTTCGCGGAGACCTGCCCGCAATATCTGCTGCTGTCCATCGACGAGCTGGCGCGGCCCGGTTTTGAAGGCGCGAAATACGTCTTCACGCCGCCCCTGCGCCCCAAGGAGCATCAACCGAAACTGTGGGACGGGCTCAAGGACGACCATCTGCAAGTGGTCTCGACCGATCACTGCCCGTTCTGTTTCGCCGATCAAAAGATTCTAGGCAAGGACGATTTCACCAAGATTCCGAATGGCGGTCCGGGTATCGAGAATCGCCTGCAACTGATCTATCACCACGGCGTCAACAGCGGCAAGCTTTCGCTGAACCGGTTCGTGGAGATCGTTTCGACCGCGCCGGCGCGCATTTTCGGCATGTATCCCAGGAAGGGTGAGATCGCGCCGGGGAGCGACGCCGACCTGGTGCTGTGGGACCCCGACGAGCCATACACCATCAGCGCGCACACGCATCATATGCGCGTCGATTACTCGATGTTCGAGGGCTTCGAGGTGCGCGGCAACGCGCGGACCGTGATCTCACGCGGCGAAGCGATTGTGGATCGCGGGCAGTTCCTGGGCCGCGCGGGGCGTGGGGAATATATCAAGCGAGCGGCGCATGGAGGCGCGTGGAAATGACTGCCAGTGACCGCATTGTGTTTCATCCCGTGAAGAATCCCGCTACCGGAGAGGTGCTCGCGGAGATTCCATACGCCACCGCCGAAGACGTGGACCGCACGGTCCGCGCCGCGCACGAGGCGTTTCTGAGCTGGCGAGATGTGCCGGCCGTCGATCGCGCGCAGCCGCTCTATCGGTTCAAGGCGCTGCTCGAAAGGCACGCGGGCGAAGTGGCGGCGGTGCTTACCAGCGAAAACGGCAAGACCGCCGACGACGCCAAAGCCGAGGTGCGCCGCGGCATCCAGATGGTGGAAGTGGCCTGCGGCATGCCGAGCCTCATGATGGGCGATTCGCTCAACGACGTGGCGAAAGACATCGATTGCAAAACCATCCGCCAGCCCATCGGCGTATGCGCGGGAATTACGCCGTTCAACTTTCCCGCCATGGTGCCGCTGTGGATGTACCCGTTCGCCATTGCCTGCGGCAATACGTTCGTGTTGAAGCCTTCCGAAAAAGTGCCGCTGACGCCCACTCGTGTGGCCGAATTTCTCGATGACGCCGGCCTGCCCCGCGGCGTCATGAACCTGGCGCATGGGGATAAAGTTGCGGTGGATGCACTGCTACACCATCCGTTGGTGAAGGCGGTTTCGTTTGTGGGCTCCACTCCGGTGGCGAAATACATTTACACCACGGCGGCGGCCGAGGGCAAGCGGGCGCAGGCGCTGGGCGGCGCGAAGAATCACCTGGTGGTGATGCCGGATGCCGATATGCCGAAGACGGTGGAAGCGATCATCGGGTCGGCATTCGGAGCGGCCGGAGAACGGTGCCTGGCGGGGAGCGTCCTGGTGCCGGTAGGGAAAGCGGCGGAGCCGCTGCTCGACCTGCTGGTGAAGCGAACGCGCGCGCTGGCGGTGGGCGATGGGTCGCGGGCGGGCGTGGAAATGGGACCGCTGGTGACCGCCGAACATTGCCGCAAGGTCGCCGGATATATCGAAAAAGGCGTGGCGGAAGGTGCGACGCCGTTGTGCGACGGGCGCGAGTTCCGGCCGGAGGGTGGCGGGTTTTTCCTCGGGCCCACGATCTTCGACCATGTCACGCCGCAAATGACCATCGCGCGGGAGGAGATATTCGGACCGGTGCTTTCGGTCATCCGCGTGAATAGCCTGGAAGAAGCCATCGCGCTGGTGAACCGCTCGCCGTTCGGCAATGCCACGGCCATTTTCACGGCCAGCGGGAAGGCGGCGCGGGAGTATTCGTCGCGCATCGAGGTGGGGATGGTCGGGGTGAACGTGGGGGTTGCGGCGCCCATGGCGTTCTTTCCGTTCGCGGGCTGGAAGAACTCCTTTTTCGGGGATTTGCATGCACACGGGAAAGACGCGGTGGCGTTCTACACCGAGCAAAAGGTAATCATGAGCCGGTGGTTCTGAATTCGGGGACTGGGTATATTACGGGCAGGCGAGATAACGTTGCCGGCGGCATTTCACCTAACTTTAATCGTCCCCCTAGTCCCAACCCTGAAACCCCGGCGTCGCAATTTCGTCCAAAATAACGTTCCGCGTCCTGCGCGGCCATCCCAAGGCGAGGTGTGGCCGGGTTTGGGGATACTGTCGCCAACGGAGGATTGGGCCAAATTATGGCACAAAGCGGAGCTAAACCACCGCAAACAGGGATCAGCGGGCAAACCATCATCGACCAGTTGATCCGCAATATGGAGCTGGGCCGGCTGGAGATGGCATATAGCGTTCTCCTGCCGTGCATATTCAGCGTGTATTTGCACCCGGACGACCACGCGCGGCTGGCCGGGGTCCAGGAACTCATCCGGGAAGACGCTAAACGCGCCTTAAATGCCCGTATGGCGGAGTGGAACGGGAAGAGTTCGCTCTTCCGGCGCGGTGGGCCGCGGAAGACTTTCCGAATCGCGCGGAGCGACTGGTGGATCGAGCTGTTTGCCGATAGCGAAGGCTCGGTTCCGCCGGGCGATGTCGAGATCCATTCGGAGCTGAACGAGGTCGCGCAGCCGGGGTACCGCGGGACGAAAACTACCCTGATCGAGCGCGAGCCTTCGGTAACGGCGGCGCGGGTGGTGCGCGACCGCGAGAGCACGCGGCGCCAGCCGGACCGGATTTTCGCCGAGATCCGCTACCAGGACGATTCCGGGCAGCAAACCTATTTCATGATGCAAAACGAGATCAGCATCGGGCGCGGCGGCGAGGATTTGTGGGTGGATGTGCCGCTCTACGCGAGCGATGAAGTCTCGCGCGAGCACCTGCGCCTGCGACGCGACCCGGAAAGCGGCGCGTTTACGATTGTGGATAATAGCCGCAATGGGACCTGGCTGAACGGGCGGCGCCTGGCGCGCGGCGCCGAAGAGAAGCTGCCGGAGCGGGCGGAGATCCGGCTGGCCGAGACGGTGAAGCTTTCCTTCGAGGCGAAAAAGTGAATCTATACCGGTTTCACATCCCCTTCGCGATCGCCTTTCTGGTGTTCGTGGTGGTGTTTGTTTTGGCGCATCTGAGGGAGCGGCGATGAACGCGCTGTGGGATTCGGCGGCGGCCACGGATACCGGGCTGGTGCGCGAATCGAACCAGGACCGCTATTGGATTGACGCCGAGCACGGCGTGTTCCTGGTGGTGGATGGCATCGGCGGGCAAGCCGATGGCGATAGGGCCGCGCAGACGGCGGTGGAAACCATTCGCCAGCGGATCGCGGGCGAGGGAACGGCCGTCGAGCGTGTGCGGCGCGCTATCACGGCGGCGAATAACCGCATTTTTGAATTGGCGCGCGGCAGCGGGATGGGGTGCGTGCTGACGCTGGCGGTGGTGGAAGACGGGGAGGTGACCATCGGGCACGTGGGGGATTCGCGGCTCTACCTGATCTGGAACGGAGCCATGCGAAAGCTCACGTCCGACCATTCGCCGGTGGGGGAAGACGAAGATGCCGGGCAATTGACGGAGGCCGAGGCGATGAGTCATCCCCGCCGGCATGAAGTTTTTCGGGCGGTGGGCGCGCGGCGGCACCAGTCGGGCGATGCCGGATTCATAGAGATCCGCCGCTGCCGGCTGCGCCCGGATGCGGCGCTGCTGCTGGCGAGCGACGGGCTGACCGACCACCTGACGGCCGGCCGTGTGCGCGAGATCGTGGAACGCTACGACGGAGATTCCGGTTGGGTGGCGCGCGCGCTGGTGGAAGCCGCCAATGCAGCCGGAGGGCGCGACAATATCACCGTCCTGTTCGTGGCCGGGCCGGAATTTCGCGGGCACGCGGGTGTGACGCGGCCGCGTATGGGAGTAACGCGCGCGCGGCGCGGCGCGGGCATTTTCACCAGCCGCGTGGCATTCCTGATTTACGGCATCGCGCTGGCGATGCTGCTGTGGGTGGCGCTGCGATGACGGCTCCAGCGAGAATCGGGCGTTACGAAATCGTCCGCCAGATCGGCCGCAGCATGACGGATGTGTACCTGGCCATCGACACCGTGGAAAACCGCAAAGCGGCGCTCAAGCTGATCAAGCAGGATAACGGCTCGGTCTCGCAAATGGTAACGGAGGCGGAGCGGCGCGGGGCGGCTATTCTGCGATCGCTCAAGGGCGTGGATCCGCGAGTGGTCGAGATCTATGATTTCGGGGACATCGACGGCTACTTCTTCGTGGCCATGCAATATGTGGAAGGGCGCAGCCTGGTGGAAATACTGGAGGGGGAACACGCCATCGAGCCGAATCGCGCGGCGGTGATCGCGCTCGAGCTCTGCGAGCAGTTGGCGAAATTTCACACGGAGGAATCGGCGGTGGTGCACGGCGATATCAAGCCGTCGAATATCCACCTGGGGCCGAACGATACGGTGCGGCTGCTGGATTTCGGGATCGCCAAGACGCTGCGCGCCAATGGGGATGCCACGGTGCACCAGTTCGGCAGCCCGGGTTATTGCGCTCCGGAGCGGCTGACGCGATCGGTGGTGGATGAGCAATCGGACCTGTGGGCGGTGGGCGCGACGCTGTACGAGATGCTGGCGGGCGTGCCGCCGTACCGCGCGCAGGATACGCGCAAACTGGAGAGCCTGATCCGCTCGAAACGCCCGCCCGGCGCGCTGCCGGCGCGCTGCCCACGGGCACTCTCGACGGTTGTGGCGAAGGCGCTGGCGCCGGAGCCCGCGCGGCGCTACCGCTCGGCGGCCGAACTGCAAGAGGATTTGCAGGCGTTCCTGGAGCATAAGACCACGCGCGCCGAAAAGGAGCGGCGGGCGGCGCGTAGCGCGACGGCGGGCATCGAAGCGGCGCGCCAGTATTTCCGCAAGGCCACGCGCACCGTGGCGCAATCGAAGCGGGCCAGGCAAGCGGCCGTGGCGGTGGCGTGGTTTCTGGCGGGCATGGCATTGTGGATCGGCGGCACGCTGGGGTGGGAGGCGTTGCATCGCCGGCCTCAACCCCGGCCGCAAGCGCAGGTGGCACCAACGATTGTGCCGGCGCCCGTGACGGTGAAACCGCCGGCCCTCGATTTCGCGGCGCTCTACCTGGCGGAGGGGGAATCGGTGTTGGCGGCATACGGCGCGAGCGACGACCCGGCGCTGGACGATTTCGATTGGCAGAAAGCCGCGCTGTGTCTCGGTCGCGCCGCGGAGTTGGGCAAGAGCGACGACCGCACTGAAGGGGAATTGGCACTGAGCCGCGGCTACGCCACGCTGGCGCGATTGGATGCGGCGGCGTATTCCGATGGCGCGTCGGCGCGGGAGCGGCTGGAGGCGCGTCAACAGTTCGAATTGGCGGCAAGGAAAACGCCGCGGGATCCGGCTCCGCACCTGGCGTTGGCCAGATTGTACGTGTATGCGTTGCCGGATTTCGAAAAGGCCATGGAGGAGTTCGCGGCGGCCGAGCGATTGGGAGCCAAGCTGGGCAGCCGCGAGAACCGGCAAAAGGCGGATGCGTATCGCCTGCGCGCGCGCCAGGCGTGGGCGAAGCAGCATGCGCGGAGGCGGGGATGGCGGTAACGCGGAGCTGGACTGGCGCCGGCGCCGTGCCGGTTGCCATCGCGGTGAAGAAGCCGCCGGCGGGTCGAGCGAATTTCGCCTGGCTGCTGGCGGCATCGCTATTTGTGGCAGCCGGGCTGAGCCTGGTTTTCTCCGCGAAGACCGCCGGGTTTGCCGGCTCCGAGCGGCTCATCAACCTCAATACGGTTTCAAGCGCGCAAGAGCTGCTGCCGCTGCTCGAATCCATTCCGGATCGCGAGAAGCGGGAAGCCACGGCGGAACGCATGTACGCATTGCTCGAGCGTACACGGCCGGTGCGCAATGTGGGCGCGCTGGCGCGGCTGCACGTACCGCTGAACCGAATCAAACCGCTGGTGATTGTGCGCACGCCGCGGGAATTCGAGCGGCAATTCGTGCTGTGGGCGGCGCTCTATTTCGCGGGCTTCTACGTGGTGGCGCTGGTGTGGCGCTTGGCGCGCTTCGGCGGGGACCGCTCGCTGCTGCCGGCCATCCACTTGCTGAGCGGCATGGGGTTGATGCTGATGGCCAGCATGCGCGATCCGCTGCGCGACACGCTGGAGTTCCACAAGTTCGCCCTGGGCGTGTTTCTGGGGTGTTTGTTGCTGGCGCTCTCCGCCATTCCGCCGCTCACCTACCGCAGGCTTTCCGACTGGTGCTACACGCCGCTGTTCGCGGCGCTCGCGCTGTTCGGGCTGCTGCTGACGCTCGGCCGTGGGCCCACGGGGAATGACGCCAAGGTCAACCTGGGGCCGTTTCAGCCGGTGGAGCTGATCAAGATACTGATCGTGCTGTTTCTGGCCGGCTACTTCACGCGGAACTGGGAGCGGCTGCGTGACCTGCGCGAAAAACGCGTATGGGCGCGGTTCTTCCGGCGGGTGGGATTGCCGCGGCTGGAGCACGTGATTCCGGTGATGTGCGCGGTGGGCGTGGCGGTGGCGGTGTTTTTCGTGCTGAAAGATCTGGGGCCGGCGCTGGTCACTCTGTTCGTCTTCCTCACGATGTTCGGCGTGGCGCGCGGGCGGCCGGGGCTGGTCATCGCCGGGGTCGTGCTGATGGTTGCGTCGGTGGCCATCGGGTACCGACTGGGGCAGCCGCACACGGTGGTGCAACGGATCGATATGTGGCTGGCGCCGTGGGACAACAACGTTCGCGGCGGCAATCAACTGGCTCATTCCATCTGGGCATTTTCCACGGGCGGCGCCACGGGTTCCGGACCGGGGTGGGGCGATCCGGGGATGATTCCGGCGGGCAATACGGACTTGGTGCTGCCGGCCATCGGCGAGGAGTGGGGCTGGGTGGGGGTGGCGTCGGTCTTATTGCTGCTCGGATTTCTGATTGCGCGGGCGTTGCGGGCGGCGGTGCGCGCGGCCACGCAGTTCGGCTTGTTTCTGGGATTGGGATTGGCCAGCCTGATCGCCTATGAGATGCTGCTGATCAGCTCGGGTGTGCTGGGCGTGTTGCCGCTTTCGGGCGTGGTGTCGCCGTTCCTGAGCTCGGGGAACACAGCCATGCTGGCGAATTTTCTGGTGTTCGCGCTGGTGGCTTCCATTTCGGCCGATCCGCGCGAGGAAGGGCCGCACGAATTGCTGCACCTTTCCATGCGGCCGGTGAAGGCCGTGCTGCTGTGCGCCGGATTGGTGCTGGCGGCGGTGGCGGCGCGCTATCAGGTATTCGACGATGTCCGCTATCTTTCGCACGATGACTTGGCCATCGAAGGCGATGGTGTGAAGCGGCCGCAGCATAATCCGCGATTGAATTCCCTGGCGCACGAAATTTCGCGTGGCTCGATCTACGACCGCAACGGGATACCGCTGGCCACCGGCAGTTGGGACGAGCTGATGCGGCACCAGGCCGAATACCAGGCCCTGGGGATTGCGATCGACCAGGCCTGCAACCGGTTCGATAGCCGCCATTACCCCTTCGGCGCGGCCACCGAGCACTTAACGGGCGATCTGCGCACGGGCGAGAACTTCCATGCCACCAACGCATCGTTGGTGGAGCACGATTCCAACCGCCGTTTGCAGGGCTACGACTACGCGGAGCTGGTGCCGCTGGTGCGCTATCGTCACGCACCTGCCAACCAGGCGATCGCGCGGATTCTGGCGCGCGAGCGCAATGTGCGGCTCACGGTGGATATCCGGCTGCAGTTGCGTGCGCGCGATATTTTGCAAAAACATTTGCGCGCAGCCAGCCAATCGCGCGGAGCGGTAGTGGTGATGAGCGCGCAGGGAGACGTGCTGGCGATGGTCAGCGAGCCGGCGCCCGATCCGCCCGGCATCCGCTCCGCCGCGCCTGACGCCGATGAACTGCTGGACCGCGCACGCTATGGGCAATATCCGCCGGGCTCGACCTTTAAGCTGGTGACCGCGATTGCGGCTTTGAACCTGAACCCCGAGCTGACCCATCGCACGTACCTGTGCCACCGGCTGCCCGATGGGCGCGCGGGGACCACCATCGCCGGATGGAACCGCGCCATCAAAGACGATGTCGGCGATGTGGCGCATGGGACGCTCGATATGGAGCGCGCTATCGCGGTCTCCTGCAATGCGTATTTCGCGCAGTTGGGCGTGCACGACGTGGGATCGAATGCGCTGGCCGAAACCGCCGCGCGGATGGCGATCGAGACCGGCGACCCCCAGGAACTGCGACGCGCGCTGCCGTTCGCGGCGTACGGACAGGGGCCGGTGCTGATCTCGCCATTCAAGATGGCGCGCGTGGCGGCGGCCATCGCGGCGGGCGGGCTGATGCCGGAGGGACGCTGGATTTCCGATGACAGCAATCCGCGTAACGATGCGCCCATCGAAGTTCTGCCGGCGGCGCAGGCCGCATTCCTGGCGGGCGCCATGCGGTTGGTGGTGACGGAAGGCACGGGCCGCCAGGCGATGGCGGGGAGCGCGGTGGAGTTTGCGGGCAAGACCGGGACCGCTCAGCTCGATGAAGGCCTGCCGCACTCCTGGTTCACGGGGTTTGCGCCCTACACCGCGGACCCGGCGCGCCGCGTGGCTTTCGCGGTGCTGGTGGAGCATGGCGGATACGGCGCGCGGGTGGCCGCTCCGGTGGCGCGCGAAGTGATGGAAGCGGCGAAAGAGTTGGGGCTGATCGAATGACGGCGGGCCGCGGGGCCGGAAGCGAGGTGAGCATGAACCTGGGAGACTTTTTAGAGCGTTTTGGAAAGTCGATTTTCGAGGGGCCGCTGGCCAGCGCGCCGCGTCCCGAGGAACCGCCGGAGCTGGCCGAGATCCGGTTGGCGGTGCTCGATCGCGTTCGCGAGAAAAGTTACCGCTCGGGCGGCAAGAAGGTGTTCCCGTTCGACCTGCTGCGCGTCCGCATGCGCGGCGTGGAAGAGGCTCGGCGCGAGGTGTTCGCGGGCCGCTTTTTTCAGCGCTACCTGGAGACGGAAGTGCGCAACGCGCTGCGCGACGCCGGCTGCCGGTATCCGGAGGACCTCCGGGTGGAGGTGACACCCGAGGCGGGCCTGCCGCAAAGCGGCGAAGAGTGGCTGGTAGTGGAAGCCACGGCGCGGGAGACGGCGGCCGGCGAAGGGCCGCGGGCGCGGCTGGTGGTGCGGGAAGGCAAAGCCAACACGGAGGTGCTGCCGCTGACCAAACCGCGCACCAACATCGGGCGCGTGGTGGACGTGTATCGGGATGAAGGCCTGGCGCGGCGCAACGATCTGGCATTCGCGGAAGACACGCCGGCCAATCGGACCGTCTCCCGCGAACATGCCCACATTACATTCGACCGCGCGTCGGGCGAGTACCGGCTTTTCAACGACCGGTGGTATCCGCGCGGCGGCCAGCGCGCTTCCGAGTGCGGTATCTGGGTGGTGCGGGACGGCATGAGCCAGGAGGTGCACCGCAATGCGCGCGGCACGAAACTGCAACCGGGCGACGAGATTCGTTTGGGAAGCGCGGTGGTGGTGTTTGAAATGGAGGAATAGGCAGGGCAGCGCGTAGTCTTGCGGGAATTGTCCTGCAAATTAGGGCGGGCTAAGGAGGATGGTGGCGGCTGAGCGGTGGCGCGCTGTCAGTGAATTCCGCGCCGGGACTAGCCGCAACGGCGGCACGGAAAACAGAGATTGTCCCGCAAGTCCCGGCCATCGTCACGTGAGCTCGAACCAAGAATCAACATCTTTGAGAAGGGCGATTCTGAGGACCTGCTCACTCACCGCTCGCGAATGTGTGAACGTCGCCAACGGTGCAGCCACCCAAACCGACCTATTGGTGCTGTCCCAAAAGTCGGTTGATCGCGGATTGCACTAGGTGGGAACCACTCAGCGGGCCATGTACAAGCTTGGATAAGGCCCAATATCGCCTCACCCTGGTATGCTTCACCCGCGCCGTCACTGGCTACGCATAGCGTAGCCATTCCAGAAACCGCTTGTCAAATCAAGGAACGTTCGCCATGAATAACTGGAGAAATGCGTTAAACTTGCGGCCATGCTCCCCCAGACGCCGAAGCCTGGCTTCCGCCAGTTCATCGGAGTGTTGTGGCAGGAGTGGGGTTCCCGTATGTGTGGCGTGACATCCGTCCCGTTTACCATCCTCGCGGTGTTCCTCCAACTGCAATACGCCAAGATCACCTTCGCTTCGCTGGCCGTGGTCGCATGGTTCGGCACTGTCTACAAGGTGTGGGCTACGGAGCGCACCCGCGTAAACCAGCTTGAGAAATCGCTCGCCGAACCGGACATCCGTGGCGGGATATCAGAGGTTCAGTTTACGGTACCAGAGCCATACCCTTATGGGCTCCCGCGTGACGGTACTGATGTCTCGTTTTCTCTTCACGTCTGCAACCACAGCCCCGCTAAGACCAACATCGTACGCGTGATTCTCACCGTTTCCGACAAGGGGGGGAACCTTCACAGTGCCGACGCGTCGGTTTCCCGCCCGAGCGGAAACTTTCGAGAGGTCTACCAGGGGCGAACTGCGCCGATCATGACCAAATTGATTGACGTGATTTTGGAACTGGGCATCACACACGACTTTACCGGCATTGCCCATTTCGATGAGGTAAGGCCGGAAGGTCTCAACCAAGAGTCCCTGAGAGCCATTGCCGTTGACGGTGCGGGCGAATATCGGCTTCCCGTAGTCGCCACGCAATAAGCCAAACCGCACTCCGTCAGATCAAGGAAAACAAAACAAACAGGAAAGGGCAATCCAATGCTCCCCAATCACCCTGAAGAGAATACGCTTGACAGTACCTTAAGGTATATGTACAATGCCTTAAGGAAGGCTTGCTACACGCTCGTGGCAATCGAGTTCAAGTACAAAGGTACAGTTTGGAGGGTAGATACTCCCGAAGAAGCTGTGAGGCTGCGCAATGAGCTCCAGAAATCGGATAGAGCGCATATCGACGCATACGATGAAATGGACGAATCAGCCGCATTCTGGACACCCGACCGATTCACCGATGTCATCAACGGCATCGGAGAATTGCAGCACCGCTTCTTGATCGCAATCTATCGGCACAAGCCGGGAGCGATCACCAGCGGGCAACTGGTTAGCATTCTCGGGTTGCGTTCAGAGGTTGCCCTAGCGGGCGTAATCAGTGGCCTTTCCAAACAGCTTAAACAGATCGACATCGAGCCGACCCGCGTTTTTCTCATCCGCGTGAGCTGGACGGGGAAGAAGAAAACGCGGACATTCATCCTCGAAGACTTCTTCGCGGGCGCGGGTATTGATCTGAATTGGCCCGACGCGTGGGAACGCGGAAAGGGGAAACATGCTGTAGAAAAACCGGGGGCCACCAGCCCCAAGAAGCGGAAAGGCGGCCAGCGCTAACTGGCCGCCTTCTGGCTTTCCCTGGGGGTGAAAGGTTGCCGGGGGCCTCTAAAACCAATCCGGCGCGGGTTCGATTCCCGCCACCTCCACACCCTCAACTACAGCCCCACTAACAGCGCTAACTGTCCGTGGGGCTTCACCTCGGGCTTGCGCCAAAGGCAGGGTTTCTGACACCCACTGTCATTTTGGCCCATTGCCCGAAGAAAGGCAAGGGTCTAATGACATGCGATTCCTGCGGGCTGAATTGCCGCAAATACGGCACGCGAGACGGCTACCAGCGGTTCCAGTGTCCGCAGTGCCGAAGGGTCTATTCGCAAACGCCGGAAAGGTTCTTTGACAATATGTACACCGACGAAGATCGGGGCTTGATGGCTCTCCAAATGCTTCTGGAGGGAAATTCCATCCGCTCTGCCGAGCGCCTGACGAATCTTCACCGGGATACCATCCTGCGCCTGCTCGTCGTAGCGGGCCAGCGCTGCGAAAAGGTCATGGGCCGATTCGTTGTCAACCTCCCCGTCAAAGACGTTCAGTGCGATGAGATATGGGGTTACGTGTTCAAAAAAGAAGCCCATAAGAACCCGTGGGAAGCCCATGACAACAGCATCGGGGATGCTTACTGTTTTGTCGCCATTGAGCGCCAGTCCAAGCTTGTACTCAACTTCGCGCTTGGCCGGCGCGACCAGGCCACCACGGATGTTTTCATTGAGGGATTGCGCGCCGCAACCGGACGCCAGCGGTTTCAGATTACAACCGATGGATTCCAGCCTTACAAATCGGCCATCACAACCACGCTCTCCGACCGCTGCGATTTCGCCATGCTGATTAAGGTCTATGCGGAATCGCGCGAAGGGGAAGCCCGCTACTCGCCACCAGACGTGGTGGAGGCACTACCAAAACCGATCATGGGCGATCCCGATCCGAAGAAAATCTGCACCTCGCATGTGGAGCGCCAAAATCTCACCCTACGCATGCACATGCGGCGCTTAACCCGCCTGACGAATGCTTTCAGCAAGAAGTGGGAAAACCTCTGGCACGCCTACTGCCTGCACTTCGGCTGGTACAATTTCTGCCGGATTCACCAATCCCTGCGGATTACGCCTGCGATGGCAGCGGGGATTACGGGCGAGGTTTGGAGTTTACGGCGGTTGCTTTCCGCCGCTTGAGGAAAGGAGAAGACATTGGCTGATACAACAGATGACGCTGTTAAGCAGCTATTGCGAACCTTCGCGGATATGATGGTTCAGACTACCGCCCTTCAGTACGCTTTGGTTGAGAACGGCGTTTTAACTTGGGATCAGATCTCTGCTCAATTTGACCTGCTGAATGAAGCTCCTCATATAAAAGCCTTCCGCCAGGCGGTAGAAGCAGGGAGCGCAGATATTCAAGCGCTTCTACGAAAACCTTATCGAGAACCAATCCAGTAGAGCGTTCCATCGGCACACTTCCTATGCTACAGTTTGAGTGTCCACCTCCGATGGATTTTCTGCCATTGGCCCGCCTGCCAGCGGGCCTTTCGCTTTTCTGCACTATAGTTTACCATTCCCGTCATGACCGAGAGTAAAGAGAGGTTCGACCACTTCGGCTGGATCTATATGGGCGTTCTCTGCGCTGCGCTCACGTTCGGCCTGAACAAAATCGGATGGACGAGAGAACCGGCGATCACATTCATTCTCCTCTGGTGATTCGGCTACCGGGCCTTTCGCCTGCCTGTGCCGTGATTGCGGTGGTACCATCGGACTGTTTAGCAGAAATTCAGCGCAAGGCCACGGAAACGAGGCAACCGAATCGCTGGCATGACGAGCGAGAGTGCGGAGCCTACGCGATTTGCTTTCGGCGTAGCGGAGCATTACCATGCCCCTCATGGAATCAGCTATTGCTAGTGTCTGTCTCGTTCTGATCCTCGGATTTTGGCTCATGGCACACCTGTTGGAACGTATCGCCGATAGGCTTCTGGAAATTCAAAAAGCCACCACCTTGATGGCAAAACGGCCGGACAATCTCAGCCCAAGTGGGGCGGCAATTCGTTAATAGCCCCACCTTCTGAGATGACTCAACTACGCCTACCTCACCGTCTTTAAGGAGAAGAAATACCATGACCTCATCCGAAGTGACGTCACGGAATATTCTCAATAGGTGGCTTGCCGGAAACATCCCCGTGCATGTGCGACTAGAAGTAGGTCCGCCCTCACCGTCCGTGGTACTAGATGCGGACTGTCTGTTACAAGCCTGCGACGTTGACGGTATTGATTTTGGATCGCGGCCATATTGGGGGGTAACGCTGATGTTGGAGCCGGGCGCGCTGTTCTCGGCACCGCAACCAGCCAATAGACCTCCTGGCGGGCTTGCGGTTGTGATTGTTTCCGGCTCACTCCGCTGCGTGATCTCCGGGGAGATTCCCGCATAAAAACATTCGTCGAATGCTAATCGCCTTGCCTTCTCCATTTCCTACCTTCCTTTCCTGCGAGGCCGGAACCCGCTCAACCCGAAATTAGGACAGTACCGACCTATTTGACAGGTGTAAGGCAACAGGCTACACTGTAACCGGTGAAGATTCGGAGCTTTGTCCATAAGGGATTGAAGAGACTCTACCTGGCGGACGACACGAAGAACCTGCCTCCTGATGCCGTGGACAAACTCCGCGCAATGCTGACTTTTTTGCAGGACATGCGCGACCCGAAAGATCTGAGCGTCTTCCCGTCGTGGAAAGCCCATAAGCTCACCGGCTATCGCAAAGGTGTCTGGAGCCTGCATGTCACGCGCAACTGGCGACTCACTTTCCAAATCAGCGACGGCGAGATATTGGATGTCGATTATGAAGACTACCACTGAGCGAAAAGCGACGCGGATGTTAAATCCCGTTCACCCGGGCCGCTTTCTGCGGACCGAGATCATCGAAGCCTTCGGCCTTTCCGTAACGGATGCGGCGAAAATCCTACACGTATCGCGCCCCACCCTCTCCAGCCTCCTGAACACCAGGGCCGATCTCTCCGGTGAGATGGCTCTGCGCTTCGAGAAGGCGTTCGGCGTCGACATGGAAACGCTCATGAGAATGCAGAATTCCTACGACATTGCCCGAACACGCAGCCGCCAGGTGAAGATCCGCGTAAAGCGCTACAAGCCGCGCCCGGCGGCCTGAGACGTTGCCCGAGTTTCGCCAGCGCCTATTCGAAGCGCAGCGCTGTGACCGGGTCCACTTTGGTTGCGCGCCGCGCGGGTACGCTGCAGGACGCGACCGCGACGAGCGCCAGAAACAGCGTGAGGACCACGTAAGTGACGGCATCGGTGGCGCTGACCCCAAAGAGGAAGCCGGCGAGCAGCTTCGAAATCGCCAATGAGGCGGCGACTCCCACAGCCAATCCGGCGATGGCGATGCGCAGCGAGTCTCCAATGGCGTGCTCAAAGACATCCGCCGGCCGCGCGCCGAGCGCCACGCGAATGCCAAACTCGGAGGTCCTCGAAGCGACGGAATAGGACGTCACGCCATAGATTCCAACTACCGCCAGCAATAGCGCCCCCAGACCGAAGGTGACCAGAAGCCACAATCCCAAGCGCCGCGCGGTCATGGTACTCGACACGATCTCTTCCAGTGGCTCGACGTCATATACCGGCTGCTCGGTATCGGCGGCAAACACGGCCTTGCGCACCGGGCGGGCGAGGGCGGCGGGATCGCCCGAGGCGCGCACCAGGAGAGTCAGGAATCGAGCCGGGAATTGCGCGTGCGGCATGTAGATCTGCGGTGTTGGTGCCAATCCGATACCATACTGCGCAACGTCTCCAACCACACCCACGACCTCGCGAAATGGAGAAGCATCGAAATTGAGCGATTGGTCCCCGGCACGGATCTTTCTCCCGATTGGGGACGCGCCTTGAAACCAGAGGTGAGCGCCGGTTTCATTGATGACGCAGACCGGTGTGTGATCGGCATCGTCGCGCGGGTTGAATACGCGGCCGGCGCGCAGAGGGATGCGGAGTGTGCGGAAGAAATCCGGGCTTACGATGTAGCGGTCCGGACTCGCCATTTCGTCAAAGCGGAGCGGACTGCCGAGAATGCGGAAGGCTGTGGTATCGAAATCGCCCGACATGGGGACCACGCTCACTACGGCGGCATCGCGCACGCCGGGAATGGCCGCCAGGTTGGCGAGGATGCGATCCACGCCGCGGATGGTAGCCGCTTCGGCGCGGTACTTGGCGGAGGGCAGCGACACGGACGCGGCGAGCACGTCTTGCGGATCGAACCCGGGATTCACATCGCGCAAGCGTAAAAAGCTCTTACCGAACAATCCGGTGGCGATCAGCAACACCAGCGAGAGCGCGATCTGGAGCGCGGCCAGCGATTGGCGCAGACGGTTGCGGCGGTCGCCGGCAATGCGGGTACCAAGCTTGAGGCCATCCTCCACGGGACCTGATCCGATCCGGAGGATGGGTGCGATGCCGAACAGCAGGGAAGCGGCGACCGAGAGCGCCAGCGAGAATGCCAGGACTCGCCCATCGATCGAGAGGACGCCCGCGTCGGGCAGAGCTCCGGCCGCGATAGCGGTCATTCCCGCCGTGCACCACAGCGCCAGCAGAACTCCGCAGGCGCCTCCCAGAACTCCGAGCACCAGGCTCTCGGTCAACAACATGCGCGCCAGGCGCGCCGTTCCCGCGCCCAGTGCCTTGCGTATGGCCATCTCGCGGCGCCGCGCGCTCGATTTGGCAAGCAGCAGGTTCGCCACATTGGCGCACGCCATGAGCATCAACAGGAGAACGGCGGTCTGGAGCGACCACAGCGGTGCGCGGACATTGCGCGTAATGTCATCCCGAAGCCGTACGATGTTCGCATGGAGATGCGTATCCACATCGGGATGCTCGCGTTCCATCTGCCGGCAGCGCACGTTCAACTCCGCCTGGGCTTGCTCGACCGAGACGCCGGGGCGCAGGCGGACGATGGTCTGCAGGTGCCGTCCATCGCGCGATCCCGGGCCGAACGGCTCGCCGACGGGCTGATAGATTTCGGGCGCCCCTCCCGCGAGGCTTCGCGGCAGGGGCCGGAGATCCGGCCCGGCGACACCCACGATGGTATACGGGCGGGAGTTGAGCCAAATGGAGCGGCCGATCACGCCTGGGGCGGCGCCAAAGTGGGCACGCCAGAAGTCATACGAAAGCACGACTACGGCATCGTGCCCGTCACGGTCCTCTTCCGGCAGGAAGAATCTTCCGAGCTTTGGCGTGACTTTCATCACATCGAAGTAGGCGTGCGTAACGAGCAGACTGGAGAGCCGCTCGGCACTGCCGGACCCGGTCAGGATGGGGTGGGAAAAGGACGTATAGGCAGCGGCATTCTCGAGCGTAGCGCTGCCGCGCCGCCAATCCTCGAAATCGTCGAAGGACACCGGGCCGCGGGTTTCGTTCTGAAAGGAAGCCCAGATTACGGCCAGAGAACCAGCGTCCTTATAAGGGAGCGGGCGCAAGAGCACGGCGTTCACGACGCTGAAAATTGCCGTGGCCATACCGACGGCAAGTCCGAGTGTGACGATGCCACTCAGGGCGAGCCCCGGAGCGCGAAAGAGAGAGCGGAAGGCGATGCGGAGGTCCTGCCAGGTCATACGGCTGGAGTCCATCGTTGCAACGGACCCTCCCGACATAATCCGTTTAGTCTCATGGGGCGGGGCGTACCCGACTGGCCGTTTGCGGGATCGGGTGTTCGATTTCGAGGCTGTAGCCGTTCAGCTACCGCAAGCGCAGCGTCTTTTCCGCCTCCGCCAGTGCTGGTTCGTTGCCTTCCGGCGGCTGGGTCATGTACATGCGCAGATACTGTGCGGCCCGCGCGGCCTCTACACCACGCGCGGCACACCGGGCGGCGGCGCGGTAATACGGGACGAGATCGTCGGGCACGGCGGTTTCGGCATCGATCAGGACGCCATCGAGCTCGCTCCACTGGCTGCGATCTGCATAGACCTCCGCCAGAATCGCATAGGCGGCGACGCGGCCAGGGTCGATGCGGATGGCTTCCCGGGCGTGGCGTTCGGCGGCGGGTAGATCGCGATGGGCGCCCGTGAGACAAAAACTCGCCAGCGCAATCCGTGCTTTGTAATTGCCGGGCGCCGCTTCCACGGCGCGGCGCAGCGCATCGGCATCGCCCAGGCGCGCTTCGGCCAGAAATCCTTCCGCCGGGTCGATGGCTGCAATTCGATTGGCTATTTCGCGCGCTTTGGCGCCGTCGCCGCCGATGATGCCGGGAGCTATCAGATAATATTCCATAAGGTCGCGGAGCGCCTGCACGTCGCGCCCATCGAGCGAGATTGCCGTGTCGATTTCCCTTTTGAATCTGTGCGCGAGAAGTGCCTGCTGCAGCAGGTTGGCGCGCTCGGCCTGGACGCCCAGAACTTCGGCGAGTTGGCGGTGGAATTTGGAGGTGCGGCCATCGAGCGTCACGGCCTTTTCGGCCAGGCCGAGCGGCGATTCGCGGTCGCCGAAAGCGAAGCGGATTTGCGACATCAGGAAATTTGCCAGCGGGTCGTTGGGCTGGCTGCCCCAACGCGGTTCCACGAGCGCTCGCGCGCGCTTCCAGTGTCCGGCCGCGATGTAATTTTCGGCCGGTGTCTGGGCGGCCGCCAGAGGCAAAAGGAAGAACCACAGAAACCGCCGGGCGGAACGCGTCATCTCCGCCCGGCGTGCCACGCGGCGAAACGGGCGGCGCCGGATTTACCGAGGCAGCGTTCCAGCAAGGCGGGCGGCGCGCTGCGCAGATCCACCACGATCAGGGCGTCGAGAACGCCCGAAAAACCTGGGTCCACATTGAATCCCACCAGGCGGCCGCCGGTTTTCAAATACTGCTTGACCAGGATCGGCACGCCCTTGCCGTCGCTTTCCATGTCCGCGATCAACGCCGAGAGGTCTTCCAAATCGTCGGGGACCTGCTCCACCACACCGGTGCGGCGCAGCACCTTTTCCGACGGCTTGTAGGGGCGGCGCGGAGATACGAGTTTCACCAGATGATCGGCCCGGTGCGCTTCCAGAAACTTTACCAGCAGGTGACGCGACACGGGATGATAGTCGCGGCTGATGCTCACACCGCCGAACAGGGTGGCGCACTCCGGCCGGTTGGCGACATAGCGGCCGATGCCTTTCCAGAGCAGCAGCAGGGGAGCGTATTGCTTCTGGTATTCGGGCCGGATGAACGAACGTCCCAGTTCCACGGCTGGACCGATGCGCTCGAACAAATCCTTGCGAAAGCGGAACAGCGTGCTGGTATAGAGGCCGCGCATGCCGTAACGCGGCAGAATATCGGGGGTGGGGCCGAGCCGGTAGGCGCCGGCCACTTCGCCGGCCTTCTGGTTCCAGAGGACCAGGTGCAGGTAATAGCGGTCGAAGGCATCCAGGTCGATGGCGCGGCCGGTGCCCTCGCCGGCCTGGCGGAACGCCACTTCGCGCAGACGGCCGATTTCGCGCACCACGTTGGGCATCTCGTCTTCGGTTCCGAGATACACGGCCAGTTCGCCGGCCTCGCAGAGTTTGCGCGCGGCAGCGAGATTCGCGATATCGCGGCCGATGCGATCCTGGGGCGGCGCGGCGGCCACCGCGGCGCGCTTGCGGAAGTGGAAGGGAAGGTAGAAATGGAAAGTATCGCCGGTTGCGCCGGCGGCGGCCGTATCGAGCAGATAAGTGCGGCAGCGCAGGTACTCAGTGGCGCCGCGCTCATCGGAAAAAGATTGTAGGACGTTATGTTTCACCGGCCGTCCAATGCGCGCCACCACCATGCGGCCGCGCTTGTTGAGGAATTCGCGGGGCAGTTGCGCGGTACGCAGGCGCGGGTGCACGGCGCCGGCGATGTGGAACGTCATGCTGTTGGCGCCTTTGAAGAAGATGGGCACCACGTCGGCGCCGGCCAATTGCGCGATGCGCGCCAGTTGCGGATTCCAGACAGGATCGGTGAACGTGCGCTGCTTGAAGTTGATCTGCGTCACTTCGCCGGCCGGAAAAGTGACCAGCAAGCCACCGTCGCGCAGCCACTTCAGGCAGCCACGCAGCGCGGAGGCATTGGCCTCGATCGAGGAGGAACGGCCAAACGGATCGATGAAGATGCACCGCTCGCGCAGTTCCGGGATGGCGGCCAGGATAGAATTCGCCAGAATGCGCACATCCGGCCTGATCTTGGGCAGCAGGTGCGCCAGAACCGCGCCCTCCAACATGCCGAACGGATGGTTCGCCACCGCCAGCACCGGGCCCGTGGCGGGGATACGTTCCAAATCGGCGGCATCCACGTGGTACGTGATGCCGAGGACCGCGAACAGGCTGGTGAGCGGGTCCCCCGTACCGGCCGAGAGACGCGCGGCGGCGAATACCTGCCGCAAACGGTCCAAAGAAAGCAGCCGGTCAAGCGCCGGTTCCACCGGAGCCAAAAGACGGCGCAACGGCTCATCGACGAATGCGGAAACCGAAAAAGGATCGCACGCCGGGGCGGTTTGCATCGGCTTACACCTCGTTGCAGCTTACAGAATGGCGCCGTTTTAGTTTCAATCGAATAACCAGCACGATAATTTCAGGAGAATTGTGTTGACCCGCGGTTGAGTCGAATACAAGATAAAAGGGTCGAAAAAGCTTGTTACCCGGTGGTCTTCGATGTAAAATACATCGTCTAGAGTTTAGTTTCGATGACGTCGGCGTGGTGTGTCGCCACCGCTGAAGAACCCGGGTGGACCTTCCGTCGGGGACCGCGGGATCGAGCCGGTTAGGAGAATGCGGAGGGATTCATGCGGATCAAGAAGAAGAACGTTGCGCGGTTGGCCTCAATTTCCACGTTAGGTGCCGGAGTTCTGGGCTCAGGAGCACTAAGCGTCGGCGTGTTGGGTGTCGGCGCGCTCAGCGCCGGCGTGGGCACGGCGGAAGCCGGGATCATCCACCAGACGTTGAGCGCGACCGTAGGCTTTAGCGCAGGGATTGGCCTCCTGTCCCCTTACAGGGTCAGCCCGCGGGGGTTCCCGAACGTGAAGTTCACGTTTTCCGCAGCCTCTTGGGTCAATCCCAAGATTAGTGCCAGTGGCCACAGTGTTAAGGTGAGGGCTTCTGCCCAGGCGGGCTGGTTTGCCTGGCTCAAGCCACCGGTTTCTAATTCGGGTGTGACATGGAATGAGGCACCGGGGAAGCCATCGAAAAGCGTAGTACTGGTGTCCACAACGCAGGGGCCGAGGTGCTACTACGGCTGCTCTCATGGGACCGGCACTGTCTACGACCTCTTTACGTTTGGGAAAACAGGCGCTGCTACTCAATACTACGGCTGGTTCAATCTAGACAACTACAATGACGGTGGACCTTTCGTAAGAATCGAAGAGTTGTCATACGAAGGCGCAGGCACGCCGGAACCCTCGACCGGGGTCCTGAGCCTCGCCGCTCTGGTTTTAGGCGCCGCCGGTGTGCGCCGCTGGCGCGCAGCCCGTAAACAAGCCGCATGAAGGGGCTCCGGAACGCGTAGCGTACCTTTACAAAGTTATCCGGCGATCCAGCGCTCGAGTTTCTCCCCTAGCGTGCGGCGCTCGACGGGCTTGGGAATGTAATCGTCCATTCCGGCCTCGAGGCAGGCTTCGCGCGCGCCCGCCATGGCTTCGGCGGTCATGGCCACAATAGGCACGCGGCGGCCGCCCTGCTCGCGGCCACGGATTGCGCGGGCGGCGGCATAGCCATCCATCTCGGGCATCTGGCAATCCATGAAAATCAGATGGTACGGCACCATCTCGAACATCTGAACGGCCTCCCGCCCATTAGAGGCAAAATCCACCCGGATGCCCAACCGCTCGAGCATCAGGCCGGCGACTTTTTGGTTGACGACATTATCTTCCGCCACCAGCACACGCACCGCGCGCGAGAAGAAGGGGCCGGGCTTGTCCGCGGCGGCCGCCTCCGCTTGCGAGCGCGCGGCCTCCCAAGGAGAAACGCCCAGATGCCGGGACCATGTCGAGGCCAGGGTGTTCAACAGTTGCGACTGGCGCACGGGCTTGACCAGGGAGGCGTTGATCTGGACGCCCTCCATGGGCCGCACTTCGTTCCAATTGCCCACGGATGTCAACAGGATCACCACCGTATCGCGGATCTCGGGGTGGTTCTTGATGGCGGCGGCCACGGTAGCGCCGTCCATGTGCGGCATGTGGTAATCCAGCAGCACGAAATGGTAAGGATCGCCGGAGGCTTTGGCATGCCGCAAGGCTTCCACCACGCTTTCGCCGGAAGAAAACGCCCCGTTGCGCATGCCCCAACTGGCGACCTGCTCGTGCAGCACGCGCCGGTTCACCTCGTTATCATCCACGATCAGTACCCGCAAGCCTCGCAGGCTGGCGGCCGAAACGGGCTGCAACTGGGGATGTGGGTCGAGTTCCAGCGAAAGCGTGAACCAGAAGGTGGAACCGGACCCGGCGGAGCTTTCGACGCCGATGGCTCCTTGCATCAGGTCCACCAACTGTTTGGAGATGGCCAGACCGAGGCCGGTTCCGCCGAAGACGCGAGTGGTGGAGCTATCCCCCTGGCTGAACTTCTGAAACAGCGAGGCCATCTTCTCTTCGGGGATGCCGGGGCCGGTATCCTTGACGGAGATCTTGATTGCGGCCTTGCCGCCGTCCTGGGTTTCGCATTCCACCGCGACCAGCACCTGGCCGGCGGCCGTGAACTTGATGGCGTTTCCCACCAGGTTGGTCACCACCTGGCGGATGCGCCCAGCGTCTCCGATGAAATGCCGGGGGATGTTCGGCGGATACTCGAGGACCAGGTCGAGTTTCTTGTCATCGGCCTTGGGGGCGAGCATCTCATCGACCTCCTCCATGATGAGGCGAAGGTCGAAGGATTGGGATTCAATGGCCAGCTTGCCGGCTTCCATCTTGGAAAAGTCCAGGATGTCGTTAATAACGGTCAGCAAAGCTTCGGCGGAGCGGCGCACGGTGTTGGCGTAGTCGCGCTGCTGGGGCGTGAGGTCGGTATCGAGCAGCAGGCCGGTCATCCCCATGACGCCGTTCATGGGGGTACGAATCTCATGGCTCATGTTGGCCAGGAAATCGCTCTTGGCCTGGCTGGCGCTCTCGGCGGCTTCTTTGGCGCGCGCCAGTTCCTCGCGCGACCGGTACTGCTGGGTCACGTCGCGATAGCCCCACACACGGCCCACGCCTTTGCCCTTTACGACCTGCGGTTCGGAATGGCGTTCGAAGATCCGGCCGTCCTTGAATTCGATCAGGTCGTCGCTCTTGGCATCGTGGTTCTTGTACAACTCGCGCACTTTTTGAACAAAGGCCTCGGGGTTTTTCAACTGGCTGGCCTTGAACTGGAGCAAGGCCTCCTCTAAACCGGGGCTGCCCAGTTCTTTGGGGATGCGCCACATGTCGAAGTATTTTTGGTTGCAGTCGGTCGAACGGCCCTCGGAATCCACGACGTGAATGCCGTCGGCGGTGGATTCCAGGGCGGCGCGCAGGGTCTCGGTTTTCTCATGAACGCGGCGCCGCAGGATGGCGACCCAAAGCAAGATGAGAAGAATGCCGCTCACGAGCAAACCGAGCAACATCAGAATGTGCCGCGAGTTCCACCAGGGAGGCGTTTCGAGAACGGCAATATCGGCCGGCGAGCGGAGCAGAATCCGGTGGGCGGCCGGCCCTCCGTTTCCGTTGCTTTCCGACGACCAGATGCCCACCAGCCGCAGCCGGCTGCCGTTGCGGATAGCGACCACGCCAGGCGCCGCATCGCGGTCCCCGATCTCGGCGGCAAAGATGAAGCTGCCGTGCTGCATGGTGAGGATGCGGCGGCCGGGTCTCTGCGATTGGTCGAGCAGGAACCCATCGACGGACACGAGTTCGGCGTCGCGATCGCTCGACGAGGGATTGTCGCCGATGTCCACGGGAATCGGCAGGGAGCCTTTACCGATCTTCCGGAAATCCCCATCCTGAAGGACCGGAACGTAACGTCCCACGGCGGGAAAACCGATGGCGTCCACCAGATCGCCGGGGGAAACTTCGGTCATCCGCGAGGTTTCCACGGAAACACCGCCCGTCGCATCCTGCACAAATATGCCCGTGCCCGGCCGCCGCAGAGTGACCACTCCGCGAATGTGAATGCGGCGTCCGGCGGCGTTCGCGGGGCTGAACTGCATCAAGCCGGCGATGGGCGCCACGGGCGGCGCGTAACGGTCGGCGGGCGCCGGTTGGTCCACCGTAACCTGGTCCAGACCGGGGACGAAGATCTGAACGCCGGTCAATTGCCTGCGATTGTTGAACAAGGTGCCGCAAGCGCCGCGGATGGTGACCATGGCGTCAACCAGGTTGCGGTAATCGACATTGGGCCGGAATCGGCGGATGCGGGCCTTAAACTGGCTGTTCCCCGAGCCAATTCCCAAGACCAATTGGGCCGGCCCTTGGCGCATGTCCGGAGGCAACCGGTCCTCGATGATGACCCAGTGCACGATGCCCTGGACGCTCACCCATTGGCTGTCGTCAACGCCGGTCAGCAGACGATCGAGCGATCGCAGGGGCGCGGCGGGCAAGGGTGCGCGGCCCAGGATGCGGACCTCGGCTTTCTCGATTAATGGGGCAAAATCCCCTCCCCCGGTAATGCCCTCCACCGAGACCAGGTCCCCGCTATCCGGCTGCGGGCCGGATTGCTGGATGCGGAGGAATATGCCCGCGGTGCTGTCCTGGAAAAACGCGACCTGGTATTGCGGCTCGTTGAATGTTATGACACCTTGCAGACGGATGGGAAATTGCTGTTTGGCTTGGTCCGGCGAAAGCGCCCGAATCTGGGCGACGGTTGTCAGTACCGGAGGTGCGGAGGCAGGGCCGGGCTGGGCATGCGCGGCGGCCATCATCAGAAGCAGCAGGGCAACCGGCCCGCGCGTTGCCGGCCGGATAATCAGATTCCTGGTAGAGCCCAATGCAGTCCCAATGGATCCACCCGGGACAAGAGGCCGCACATCACGGGACTTCATCCTCAGCGAACATATTTTAGCTCTTTGCTGAAAATTGTTACAGAAACATTTCCCGGGGAGACATTTCCCGATGCGCGTGGACCGGATCCCACCATGACGGCGGCCGCAATAGCAACCAAAGCTTGCGCGAACTGTAACGGAATATGTGCAATCCCGATGATATGTAGAGAGAGGGTTCCCAAGGATGCCGAAAAGAATCGCAACTCTCTTCCTAGCGCTCTGGTGGATGCGCGCGGCGGAAGCACCGCCGGCGCGCCACGTGATCGTATTCGGCATCGATGGGCTGAGCGTGGACGGCGTGGTGAGCGCCCACACGCCGCGGATGCACCTGCTAATGGCGCGCGCGGCGTGGACCCTGACGGCGCGCGCTGTGATGCCCACCTTGAGCAGCCCGAATTGGGAATCGATCATTACCGGCTCCGCGCCGGAGCAGCACGGGATCACCTCCAACGGGTATTTCCGCAAGATGGTGGAATTCGAGCCGGTCTGCCGCGATTCGGAAGGGAAGTTCCCGACCATCTTCGAATTGCTGCGGACCGCGGACCCGGGCGCGCGGATTGCCGTATTCCACGATTGGGCGGGTTTCGCCGATCTGCTGGAGAAGGATGTCCCGGACGTATTGCGGCACGAACACGGCGCGGCGAAAACCACCGCGGCGGCGATTGCCTACTGGCGGGAGAACCAGCCCGACCTGATGTTCATTCACCTGGATAACGTGGACCACGCCGGGCACGCCAAGGGATGGTCCAGCCCGGCGTATTACCAGGCGGTGGAAGAAGCGGACGCCCATCTGGGGGCGGTGCTCGATATGCTGGCCGAGGCGGATCCAGCGAAGTCCACCTACGTTTTGGTGACTTCCGATCATGGCGGCAAGGGCCGGGGGCATGGAAAAAACTCCCTGGCCGAGATTCAGATTCCCTGGATTCTTTCCGGCCCGGGGATTGCGGCGGGCAAGGTGAGCGTGCCGGTGAACACGTTCGATACGGCCGCGACCGTTGCGTGGATCTTTCGATTGACCACGCCTCCCTGTTGGATCGCCCGGCCGGTATTGGCGGCATTTCAACCGCAAGTGGTGGCGGCGCGGACCCCGGCGCCGGGAGTGAACTGCGCTCCGCGTTCCCTGATTACCGCAAGCGGAAGATTCGGGACATCGCCGGATCTCGGAAAGGGCGGCAATTGATCCGCAAGATCGATCTTATCTATATCGATTCGGGAGGCGGCCACAGGGCGGCGGCCGATGCCCTGGCGGAGGTGGTCCGCGCGCAGCAGCGTCCCTGGGATCTGCGCATGTTTTGTATCCAGGACCTGCTGAACTCCATCGATTTCATCCGCAAATCCACCGGCATTCCATTTCAGGACGTGTACAACATCATGCTGCGGCGCGGGTGGACGCGGGGCTCGGCGCAATTGATTCCGGTGATGCACCTGCTCATCCGCATGTCGCATGGGGCGCAGGTACGGATACTGGAACGGCATTGGAGGGCGAGCCGGCCGGATATGGTCGTCTCGCTGATTCCGCATTACAACCGGGCGATGAAAGAGTCGCTGGAGCGGGTATGTCCCGGCACGCCGTATGTCACGATCCTGACCGACATCGCCGATTATCCGCCGCACTTCTGGATCGAGCCGCAGGATCAATACGTGGTGTGCGGGTCGGAGCGGGCGGTCGAGCAGGCGCGCGCGTTGGGGCTGGCCGAATCGCAAATACTACCCACTTCCGGTATGATTCTGCATCCCCGCTTCTACGAACAAGCGCCGGTTGACCGCCATGCCGGAAGAATCCGCCTCGGCCTCGACCCCGATCTACCAACCGGCCTGGTGCTGTTCGGTGGGGAAGGCTCGATGGAGATGGTGAAGATTGCGCGGGAGTTAAACGGCTCGAATTTGCGGGTGCAATTGATTCTGCTGTGCGGGCGGCACGCGCGGGCGGCGGCCGCGATCCGCGCACTGCCGCGGCGGATTCCGATGGTGGTGGAAGGCTTCACGCGCGGCATTCCGCAATACATGGACCTGGCGGATTTCTTCATCGGCAAGCCGGGACCGGGAAGCATCAGCGAAGCGCTAGCGAAACGCCTGCCGGTGATTGTGGAGCGCAACGCGCGCACGCTGGCGCATGAGCGCTACAACGCGGATTGGATCGAAGAGCGCGGCATGGGAATCGTGGTGCCGGACTTCGATAAAATTGCGGGCGCGGTGGGCGAGCTGTTACGGCCGGAGCGCTACGCGCAATTGCGGCGCAATGTGGCGGCGACGAAAAACGCCGCGGCTTACGAGATCCCCTCGTTGTTGGAACGGATCTTCCTGGAGCATGCGCCGGCTCCGGAGACCGCGTCGAATCAGGATTGGATTCTCGATTTTTCGGCACGAACTTTCCCGAGTCTATAAGTCCCGGGCCTTATTTACGGGGTTCCGGCTCACACCTCAGCTACCTTGTTCCCCGCGTTTGCCCGCCTGGTACTCCGGCAGGCCAGCAGGGTGATGGCATCCGGCACGATGCGGATCTCGGCGGGCAGCCGGCCGGCGAATTCGCCATCCACCTGATCTGGGCGTCCAATCCGCCCCCCGCGATGAGCAGGAAGTGGCGCGATACCCGCCCTTTCTGGCAGCTTACATGCGATGCGGGCGGCACTCGTTTAGCACTGACGCTTGGGATGCTCCAACTGACGTGAGCGGCGTTTACCAGGAGGAATCCTGTTTCGGGGGTGAGATCGGCTGGCACAAGCCGACTTGCGGGGAATATCCGGGTGGGCTTCCTCGAATGTTGTTTCGGGCCCAGGTTGCCAACAACTCGTCAGGTTGAATCGGCGGACCCGAGGCCCAAGCCGCCGATTTACGCGACCGAGGTGGGCGCGAATTCCGGTTCGAAACCAGAATCGAGCCTGTCGAGTTTCTCGGTGCCCCCAGCCGCCGCCTCCCCAAACGTTGTCTGCAGCGACGAAGAGGGGCTGGCATCCGGGAGACAGATGCTGATAACGTGAGTGGAAGGTTCTATGGACGATCTGTTCTTCGAAGCATCCCGATCTGCCTATCGGGGGGTGAGTGAGGTTTTCGATTTTGTCTGGCCGGCCTCCGCCGCGCTCTGGAATCTTCGATGGCAAGTTGCGGGACTCACGAGCGTAAAGCCAGATGTGACGGTAGAGGATCTTAACCATCGCTTTATCGTCGGGAGCGGAATATATGGGGCAAACCTGAAGCGCGCTTGCATCGAACTCACTTGGTCCGACCAGCAGCAGCAATTCGCGAGATTTCTTCTCGTGCAGGTATTCGGCATCTTTGAAGGATGGCTCGGAGCTGTTCTAGAGGGTATCGGCCACACCCGACTAGAAAAAGCGCTTCAATTCCCAACTCACCCCGGCAAAGGCGGCGCCCCGGAAGGTGCCGCACCAGCACTTGTGCAGATTAAGGCCAGCCCCTCCATGATGATTCAGACCGCACTCTACCCAAAGCTGACCCAACACCCTAAGAATGGTATCGCCAACCTGGATAATCTACTCATCACATACCGATGCTTCAAGGAATGCCGCAATGCCTTGATGCATAATGGTGGCATCGCGGACAACAAAGCAGTGGTTGCCTGGCAAAACTATACTTCGTTGACCGCCGCAGCTTTGGGTGTGAAAGAAGTGCCGACCTGTCCAGCTGTCGTACTCGGTACGCCCGTTGAACTGTCACTGCGCGGCGTCGTCGGATTCACGGCGATCATTCTTCGACTAATAGCGACCTATGACGCGGAGTTAGCCTGTGCCGCTAACGCGGAACGCGAATTCCTCGCGCGGTGGACGCACAGATTCAAGTCGAGACCGGTGTTGAAAACAAAAGATCTCGCCGCGCGGGAAAGGCAGATAATCCGGCTCGTCCATAAAGTTGGTTTTCCCCGCCCGACCGCCATCCCGGTCATTGAACAGTACTTAATCAACCATCGTCTGGCTACCTACTGACCCTGACATCACCCCATGATCGGATGTGGGTCTTCACCCACGCGGCGCAGTGTCGGTCAAATCAGTAAACTCGGGCTAGAAATCCTCTTCTGGGGGTTTGGCCGTTTCGATACCGGGAAACGCATTGAGGTCCGGCTGCCCACATGGACGTAACGTCCCCGTTGCTGATCTTGACTTGCCGGTGACACCCGCAGCCTGCGTCAGATGGCGAGACAGGCGTTTTTCGGCCAAGTGGCGCGACTACAGCCGACTGATCATTCGTAACCTACGCCGAGTACTGATCGCCATGGACGAACCGAGCGGGGTTGGAGAGAACAGCACGTGCGCTTGAATGCTCCACTATCCGCGCGGAGCTGAGCCGTTTTGGACCACGCACCACATCCCGCGTGATTTCACTTAACGTTTCCAGGCGGTTTTGAACCCCAGTGTTTTGTAAACCGTGAAGGGGTTCTGGCATGGTACGCCGAATTGTCTGCACACGTCGGGGATGCGTCGGTTTGCTCGTTGTTTGCTTGGAGCGCTCGGTTCGGCGGTGACGACGCATCGTTCCGCCGCGTTGGCGAAACCGTAAGCGATCAGGAAGGGGTCTCTGCCGATTTTTATGATCTCGTCGTCCGTGAGGTCCGCCGCGTAACCTTGCGTGACGATCATGTTCACGAGTTCAGGGTTTACGTCCTCGTGCAGCCGCAGGTTTTCCTTGTTGTCCGTCATCCACGCGACGAGCAGGTCGTCCTTCTTGCTGCCAGCGAGTATTTCTTCGAGGATCTCGACGGGGATTCTTATGTTCCCAATCGCTCCCTGGTGACTAATCCACTCCCAGAACTCCGGTATGTCGTCGACGGGGTAGTAGGTGTTGTGTGCCGTGATGAGGGCGCTCGCGTCGAGGAGGTACACTCCTAGTGCGCTCCTCGCATCGACAGGAGTGGCCCGACGTTCACGGGCTTTACCCCAAGGACTCTGCCAGCCTTGGGGTACGTGATAATGCCTTCATCGAGCGACCGGCGTACAAGCCCGAGGAGCGCGTGCCCGACGCGGTGGCGCCGCACCACATAATAGTTCGGCCCACCTTCGTGCTTCTTGTTAACCGCTGCTTCCTTTCTCTTGTGGGCTTCGTACTCGTCGCGGAAGGTCTTGTCAATGACGGCCCAGGTAGCCCGCGGGAGTTGTCCGATCCGGTACAGCTTGTATGCGACCATGAGACTGCTGACGCGCCGCTCTGCCGCGAAGCTCGCGATCCTCGCGGCGATGTCACTTACTTTCTGGTTCTTTGTGGGCACGAGATCCTGTTGTAGTTCGCTCGCCGGGAGAAGGATTTCTCCGGCAACGTTGTTGCAGTACTGCTCGATCGCGTTCTCGCCGCTCTCGCCACTGATCCCGGTTTGTCCTAGAAAGAGGTGGACGAGTTCGTGGAGTCCCGTAAACGACCACGCGGTACGCGCGTCATTATCGTTGATGACGATCATCGGGGCGATCGTGTCGGCAAGGGCGAACCCGCGGAACACTTTCGTGGGCATGTTCGTGTGATAGCTTCCCAGATTTCCCAGGAGGAGGACGTACACGCCACTCGCCTCGACCCTCTCGCGCAGGTACGCGAACGCCTCATCAGCATTCTTGGTCCCACGAAAGCTTTCGAGGCTGAATCCGATACGCTGCGTGATGCGTGCCCCCATCGTGTTCACGGGTAACATCATACTCGCGCTCCCGATGAAGTCGAGTGCTTCGGCTTCGTCGTCTTCCAGCATCGACCTAACGATTCCCTGTCGTGCTTTGATGTCCCTAATGAGGGCGTCGAGTTCGGGATTGAACTGCTCTCTGCCGGGTAGGGTCCGGAAGTCCTGGCCACGATCCCCTTGTCGGGGCGGCTCGGCGAGGTAGAAGACGAGTAGCGGACGACGGTACTCCTTTGCCATTTTCGCAATCAGGGAGCGACTTAACTCCTCGGCGCCTGCTTCCATGGCTCGGAGGCGTTCGGGCCCTGTCTTGCCGCGGGCAGTGCTGATTCCGAGCGCATGCGCAGCCTCTTCCAGCGAGAGACCGGCGGTCTCCCGTGCCCACACCAGGATTTTCGGCTGTATCGCGCTCATAACGGACCCGGGCAATATGTCCCCGCCTCCCTAGTTCTTATTAAACCTCGGTCCCTTGGCTTCTTTAAGCACCGGTGCGTAATCATCCGTACCAAGCGTCATGGTAGCAGGTCATTCATCGGCTCGCTGCGCGTGGTTGCGCCCCGCGCCTCAAGTCGTATTTCTCCGCGTCAAGCGCTTATACGCCCAGGTTGCTGATCTGCCGCAGCGGAGGGTCTGTTCGGGATTACTCCCCATAAACGCGCTAGGCTCCTGGAAAAATGCAGGTGAGATCGCTTCGCGGATTGCCCCCGTGACGTCCCCTCCGCTCCAACTGGACGAGGGGCGCCGAAACCAAACACGCAGTCTCAGGCTGGATTAGGCTAACCGGGACCGTCTGACCATCTGGCGGCAGCCTCATCGTAAGCCTATACGGGTCCAGGGTCCCGGTCTAGCTATAGCCGCCCTGTTCGCCGCGCTTACCCGCCCGGTACTCCGGCGGGACCAGCAGGGTGATGGCATCCGGCACGATGCGGATCTCGGCGGGCAGCCGGCCGGCGAATTCGCCATCCACCTGCACGTAGACGCGCGCGTCCTCCG
>Ga0326728_10001906_pt1 | contig 71461 bp, 61 predicted proteins | sample MB3enrmetagenome_FD_207602 | JGI IMG/M metagenome (GOLD analysis project Ga0326728, IMG submission 207602) | Lab enriched peat soil microbial communities from McLean, Ithaca, NY, United States - MB31MN | ecosystem: Environmental > Terrestrial > Soil > Wetlands > Peat | place: USA: New York...
AAGCTCGATATAGACTCCGCCGATGTTATTCAGCGCGCCCGCCTGGCCGGCGCCGTCGTCCAGCGCGCGCCGCAGCGCCAGCGCCTGCTTGTAGTCGTCCAGCGCCTCCCGCTTGTTGCCCAGATCGGAGGCCACATTGCCGATGTTAATCAGCGCCGCGGCCTCGCCGGCGCGGTTGTTCGCCGCGCGCATCACCGGCAGCGCCTGCCTGTAAGTGTCCAGCGCCTTCTGCATCTCTCCGCGATGCTTGTAGAGGACGCCCATGTTATTCAGCGTCCCCGCCTCGCCAACGCGATCGCCGGCCGCGCGGCGAAGCGGCAGCGCCTGCGTGTAGAAGTCCAGCGCTTGCGCGGACTCGCCGGCCTCGGCGTGGACGATGCCGATGTTAGTCAGCGTGTTGGCCTCGCCCCACGGGTCGCCTGCCGCTCGCCAAAGAGTCAGCGCGCTGTTGTAACTCTCCAGCGCCTTTTGTCCCTCGCCAATGGTGTCGTAGACAATGCCGATGCGGTTCAGAATCGCCGCTTCCAGATCGCCGTCTCCCGCCTTTTGCGCCAGCGCCAGCGCCCGGTTGTGGAGTTCCAGCGCCTCCTGGTTTTGCCCCAGGTTGCTATCCACCGCGCCCATGCCGTTCAGCGCCGTCGCCTGGCCCTGTTCGTCTCCCGACGCCGTGGCCAGATCCAGCGCCTGCCGATAAGTCCCCAAAGCCTTCTGGTTCTCGCCCTGCCCGCGCTGGCAGTTCGCCATGCCGTTCAGCGCCGCCGCCTCCTGGCGAGCATCGCTTTGCGACTGCGCCAGCCTCAGTGCCTGGGTGTACTCATCGAGCGCGCTCTGGAAGTCGGAGATGCGCGCATGAACTTCACCGATCCGGTTGAGCGCCGCTGCCTCCGCCTTTGCATCGCCCGCCGCTCGTGCCGCCTTCAGCGCGTCCTCCAGCTTGTCCAGCTTGACCGAGGAAGCCTGCGCCTCGGCCGGCGCCGGCGCCGCCTGCCCGTTCAGGGCGCGGTCCAGCAGCAGGCTCCCGGCCAGAACCGCCAGGACGGCGGCAACTGCGCGCCAGGAAAGGATGCGGGAATCCCTCATACAACAAGACCTCGCGTCGCGGGAGAACTTCGCAAGCCTCTGAACTCTCCGAGCCTACTACAACTTCCCCGGAGATTGGTATTGCACATGGCCGTTCTTTACATCCCGCCCTTGGCCCTGCCACACTGAGGAGTGGCCACCCAGACAATCGTTATTCTCGACTTTGGCTCCCAGTATACGCAGCTGATTGCGCGGCGGATTCGCGAGCAGAATGTCTTCTCCGTGGTGCTGCCCTGCACGGCGCCTCTTGCTGAGATCCAGGCTTTGCATCCATTGGGATTGATCCTCTCCGGCGGGCCGTCGTCGGTCTACGACGCGGATGCACCGGCGGCCGACCCGCGCCTGCTGGAGCTGGGCGTGCCGGTGCTCGGTATCTGCTACGGGCTGCATTTCATTGTGCATCACCTGGGCGGAAAGGTGCGGCCGGGTCAGAAACGCGAGTACGGGCACGCCGAAGTGACCATCGAGGACGGGGCGACTCCGCTTTTTGCCGGCCTGCCGCCGGCTCTCGCGGTCTGGATGAGCCACGGCGACGAGGCCATCGAGCTGCCTGCCGGCTTCCATCGCGCCGCCGTCTCAGCCAACGCGCTGGCCGCCATTGCCAACGCCGAACGCCGCATCTGGGCGGTACAGTTTCATCCCGAGGTGCATCACACGCCGCTGGGGCCGCGGATCATCGGGAACTTCGTCTTTTCCATCTGCGGCGCGGCTGGCGACTGGACTCCGGCGCACTTTATTGAAACCACCGTCGCCTCGATCCGCGACAAGGTGGGCGCGGGCCACGTGATCTGCGGCCTTTCCGGCGGCGTGGATTCGTCGGTGGCGGCGGTGCTGGTGCATAAGGCCATCGCCGGCCAGTTGACCTGCGTCTTTGTCAACAACGGCGTCCTGCGCAAGAACGAGTTCGTAAACGTCCAGAAGAACCTGCGCGACCGCCTCGGCCTCAAGATCGTCGCCGTGGATGCCGGCGAGCGGTTCATGGCGCGGCTGGCCGGAGTGATCGACCCGGAGACCAAGCGCAAGCGCATCGGCGCGGAGTTCATTGCCGTCTTCGAGGATGAGGCCAGGCGCATCGCAAGGGAAACCGGCGGGCCCAATGCCAAACTCGACTGGCTCGTCCAGGGAACCCTCTACCCGGACGTGATCGAGTCCAGCAGCGTGAAGGGCCCCAGCCAGACCATCAAGAGCCACCACAACGTGGGCGGGCTGCCCACGCGAATGAAGCTGAAGCTCATCGAGCCGTTGCGAGACCTCTTCAAGGACGAAGTCCGGCGCATCGGCCGCGATCTCGGGATGCCGGAAGAGATTCTTGGCCGCCAGCCCTTCCCCGGTCCCGGTCTGGCCGTGCGTATCCTGGGCGAGGTCACGCCGGAGCGCGTGGCGCTCCTTCAGGATGCGGACGAGATCGTGGTCGCTGAGATCAAGGCGGCCGGGCTCTATTCGGCCATCTGGCAGAGCTTTGCCGTCCTGCTGCCGGTGATGAGCGTGGGCGTCATGGGCGACCAGCGAACCTACGCCTACACCGCCGCGGTGCGGGCTGTGCATTCGGAGGACGGCATGACCGCCGACTGGACCCCGCTGCCCTACGAGGTGCTCAAGCGCATCTCCAGCCGCATCGTCAACGAGGTGCGTGGCATCAATCGCGTGGTCTACGACATTACCTCCAAGCCGCCGGGGACCATCGAGTGGGAGTGAGTGCTCGGCGCGCGGCCAAGGACGCCCGCCATGACATTGCCGCGCTGACTCGGAAATCCCATGCGCGGGCGGCCGGCCGCTTGCGTTATCCTGTCTGATCCAGCGCGGCGAACCCTGCGCGCGCGGAGTTTCTGGGGGGCAAGATGAAGTTCGGAATTCACTCTCTTCTGTTTCAAGAGACGTTTCTGGAGAAGGACCTGCCGCTGCTGGATGAAGTGAAGCGGATGGGCTTCGATGCCGTGGAGATCATTCCGTTTGACCCCGATGGGTTTCAGGCGGCCAGGGTGCGCCGCGCCGCGGCCGACTTGGGCCTGACGGTCAATACCGGATACGGAATGCCGGATGAGTACAACGTCATTTCGCCGGACCCGGCGGTGCGCAAGCGCGGAGTTGACTTTTCCAGGCGTCTCATCGATCTGAGCAATGAGGCGGGAGCCGAGGTCTTCGGCGGCATGGTCTACTGCGGCTGGGGCTATCTGACCGGAAGGATGAGAACACAGGACGAATGGAAGTGGGGCGTGGAGAACTTACGCGCCATCGCGGAGTATGCGGCTTCGACATCGGCCCTGGTGCTCGCGATTGAACCTGTGAACCGGTTTGAGTCTCACTTCATCAACGTGGCGCGAGACGCGGCGCGGTTCATCGGCGAAGTGGGGATGAGCAATGTGAAGGTGCACCTGGACACCTTCCACATGATTCGGGAAGAAGACAACATCCGTGCCGCGGTGCTCGATGCGGGGTCGCAGCTCGGCTATGTGCATGCTTGCGAGAGTCACCGGGGAATCCCTGGGCGCGGACTCGTGCCCTGGGTCGAGTTCTTCACGGCATTGCGGGATGTGGGCTATGACGGCTGCGTCACCATTGAGTCGTTCGATCCTGAGATGCCGTCTATCGCCAAGCTTTGCTGCATATGGCGAAAGCTGGCGGATTCACCGCAGGAGCTGGCCACGGAGGGGCTCGCGTTTCTGCGCGGCGTCCGGGCGCAAGTGTGCCGGGCTACAGCGTCGATGTAAGGAAATCTCTCCCGATTCGCATGGATTCGTCGGCCGAAAGAGATGAATCGCGGGAGTTTCTCCGGGGGTTGGTGGGGTATCGTTGGAGGCAACATGAAGGTTCTATTCATTGGTGGCACCGGAAACATCAGTGCGGCTTCGACGAGGTTGGCAGCGGAACGGGGCATGGAGTTGACGTTGCTGCGCCGCGGACAGCGTGCGGCCGATCTTCCCGAGAATGTTCGCACCATCGCGGCGGATGTTACCTGCGAACCGGCGGTGGCCGCGGCGCTCGGCAAGCAATCGTTTGACGCGGTTGTGGACTGGATTGCCTTCACGCCTGCCGACGTGGAACGGGACATCCGTTTGTTTCGGGGCCGCGCGGGGCAGTTCATTTTTATCAGCTCGGCGAGCGCATATCAGAAGCCGGTTGGGCACTATCTGATTACGGAATCGACCCCGCTGGCCAATCCATACTGGCAGTATTCGCGCGATAAGATCGCCTGCGAAGACCGGCTGATGAAGGCCTATCGCGAGGAGGGCTTCCCGATTACGATCGTGCGTCCTTCGTTGACCTATGGCGATACGCAGATAGCGTTGGCGGTAAATAGCTGGCAGAAGTCTTACACGGCGGTGGACCGGATGCGGCGCGGCAAGAAGGTCATCGTGCCCGGAGACGGTTCTTCGCTTTGGGTGATAACACACAACAGCGATTTTGCCCAGGGATTGGTTGGGTTGCTGGGGCATCGACAAGCCATTGGCCACGCCTTTCACATCACCAGCGACGAGGTGATGACGTGGGACCAGTTTTATCGGATCACGGCGCAGGCCGCGGGCGCGGAGGCGCGGATCGTTCACATTGCGTCGGAGTTCGTGGGCGCTTGCATACCCGACGAGGTCGGCAGCCTGACCGGGGACAAGGCCGCAAGCGTGGTCTTCGATAACAGCAAAATCAAGCGCTTTGTCCCTGGCTACTGCGCCAGGGTTTCGTTTGCGGAAGGAATTCAGAGAACGATCGAGTGGTTCGACGCCGATCCCGGGCGAAAGGAAATCGATGAAGCCGCGAATGCATCCTGGGACAAGCTCATCGGCGCATACGAGAGCGGACTCGATGAAGCATTGCTCAGGTTGCGGCCATAGGGCGACAGGCAGGGGCCAGACCTTGCGCGCGCTTCGCTGGGCTCGGTATCTTTGGTAAGCGGCTTGAGCAGTTCCCGGAAAGAGATTCATGGACGTTCTAAAGCGGCTTTTCGAGCAGCACTTCCGGTTGCCCGCCGAACGCGCACAGCCGCTTCAGGGCCAGCTCGGCGGGTCGGGGCGCGCCATCGTCCGGCTCACCGGCGGCGGCCTCAGCGCCATCGGCATTCAGTATCCCGTGCGCGAAGAGAACATCGCTTTTCTTGAGTTCTCCAGGCATTTTCGCCGCCACGGATTGCCGGTACCGGAGATCTATGCGGAGGATTTGAGCCGGGGTGCCTATCTTGAAGAAGACCTGGGCGACGCCACGCTCTTCGAGTTTCTGGGCGGCAATCGCGCCGGCGATGTTATCGCTCCGCAAGCCGTCGAAGCCTATCGCAAGGTAGTCGCCGCGCTGCCGCGCTTTCAGGTCGAGGCGGGCCGCGATCTGAATTACAAGGTATGCTATCCACGCTCCAGCTTCGATCGCCAGTCCATCGCCTGGGATCTGAATTACTTCAAGTATTATTTCTTGCGCCTTTCGGGAGTTTCTTTCAACGAACAGGCGCTGGAGCTTGATTTCGGCCGCCTGACTAAGTTTCTGCTCGGCGCCGGCCGCGACTATTTTCTCTATCGGGATTTTCAGTCGCGCAATGTCATGCTGCGCGATGGGCAGCCGTTCTTTCTCGACTACCAGGGAGGCCGCAAGGGCGCGCTGCAATACGACATCGCGTCTCTGCTTTACGACGGCAAGGCCGATCTGCCGCCGCGGTTGCGCCAGGAGTTGCTCGACTACTATCTCGACTGCCTCGCCGGTTACATTGATCTCAGGCGCGACGAGTTTATGGAGCACTATTACGCGTATGTTTACGTCCGCATCCTGCAGGCGCTGGGAGCCTATGGCTTCAGAGGGTTTTATGAGCGCAAGGCGCATTTTCTGCAGAGCGTGCCGTACGCGCTGAAGAACCTGCGCTGGCTCGCATCCAACGTCAGGCTGCCCATCGCTTTGCCGGCGCTGATGGATGCGCTTCAGGAAATGGCGGCATCGGAGAAGCTCCAGGGTCTGGCTTATTCCGCGGGGAGTTTGACGGTGAGGGTTTTCAGCTTCAGCTTTCATCGCCAGGCGCCCTCCGACGAGGCGGGGAACGGCGGCGGGTTCGTCTTCGATGCCCGCGCTCTTCCGAATCCGGGGCGCGAAGAAAAGTTTCGCACGCTGACCGGCAAGGACGCGGCGGTAATCGAGTATCTTGACCGGCAGGAGGGTGTGCAGCAGTTTCTCTTGAACGTGCTGTCGCTGGTGGATGCAAGCGTTACGAGCTATCGCCGCCGCGGATTCAAAGACCTTATGGTCTCCTTCGGCTGCACCGGCGGCCAGCACCGGTCCGTCTTTCTTGCGGAGCGGCTGGCGAACCATCTGCGCGCCTCCGGCGGCGTGGAGGTGTTAGTCCGGCATATCGAGCTGGAAAAAATCGATGCGGAGAAGTTGCGCCAATGAAAGCGATGATTCTGGCCGCCGGCCTGGGCACGCGCCTGCGTCCGCTGACCAACGACCGCCCCAAGGCGCTGGTAACGGTCGCAGGCCGCACGATGCTGGAGTTAGCCCTCTCGCGCTTGCGCTCCTTTGGCGTGCGCGAGGTGATTGTCAACGCGCATCATCATGCGGATATGATTGTCGATTACTTGAATGCCCACGATAACTTCGGCATGCGTATTGAAGTCTCTCGCGAGGAGGTCCTGCTTGACACTGGCGGCGGCTTGAAGAAAGCCGCGAGTTTCTTTCTTGAAGACAGCGGGAGCTTGCGGGAGCCGTTTATCCTGCACAACGTCGATGTCATCGCCAACATCGACCTTGGACGCATGATTCGGTTTCACTCCGAAAGCGCGGCCCTCGCTACTCTTGCGGTTCAAGACCGCGCGACTTCGCGGTATCTGCTCTTCGACGAACACGGCCAGCTATGCGGCCGCCGAACCGGGCGCGATGGCGAGGCTGAATTGGTGCGGTCCGCCCCGGAGTTTCAGGCGCTGGCCTTTTGCGGCATCCACGTCCTGTCTCCCCGTATCTTCGCGAAGCTGGAAGAGGAAGGCGCTTTCTCCATCATCGCCGCCTACATGCGCCTCGCGGCCCAGGGAGAAAGAATCGTCGCCTATCGCGCGGATGAGTACTATTGGCGCGATCTCGGCCGGCCCGAAGACCTGATCCAAGCCGCTCAGGATCTGAGCAGCGGAAAGTACACCGTAACTTGACGCGGCCGCCGTTTCCGGACGCGGCACACGATTTCCTTGAGCCGCCATCGCCGCAGGCTATGTACAATAAGAACCCAAGACCGCAGTCCGTGGAGTTATGAAGTTACATAAGCGGCCCTTATCCCGTCTTGCTCTTCCCGCTTCCGCCATTGCCTCCAGAACGCATACCCCACGGGCAGCATGACCACCGCCAGTCCCAGGCCGTACTCGAAGGTCAGGTAGGAGGTGGCGCGATTCTCCCGCGTCAGTGCCTGGAAGCTGGCCAGGAAGGCGTTACTCGAGGCGTGAAGAAGGGTTGACGGCCACATGCTTCCCGATCGAAGCCTCAGCCAGGAGTGGACGAAGCTGATTGCCACGACAGCGACACTGAAGCAAGCAAGCGCATAGGCGATCGAAACGCCCGGCCGGTAAAGCGGGAAGATAGCGATAACGACAGGGAAATGCCAGACAGACCAGATCGCGCCGGTAATAAAGCTGGCCTTCGTGAATCCCATTAGCGTGTAAAGTCGCGGAAAGAGAAATCCCCTCCAGCCGAGTTCCTCACCCAGGCTGGCGATCATTCCCAGGAACGGCTGAGCCAGTACAAACAGGGTCAAGGCAATATAGCCGGGCACGCCGGCCGGCAAGCTCAGTTTCAGCATGGATTCGTGGACGGCCTGGGGACGAAAGGCGTCCAATCCGAGCCACACGGGGAGATAAGCGGCAAGGCAGAACGCGATGGGCAAACCATACGCGAGCAGATAGTATCGAAGGCCGCCCCACCCCCATCCGAGTCCCCGCAAGCTACGGCGGGCGGCTAACTGCGCGACGATCGCGGCCAAACCCGGGCACCACATGAACGCCAGTGAGTAAGCGCCCCATTGCTCGCGAGCTTCAGGTCGAAGGTAAAGCAGCCCATAGAGGGTGGCGCTCAGCAGGAAAACAACCGCGAGAAAAAGTCCGGTTTCTCGCTTCAGATGAGGAGTCGATCTTGTCATCTCTTTGCCGCCGAAAGGTCTGGATTCCGTACACTGGAATACGCCGGTCCGGCTGATTTTGTTCCAGACTCCATGCGGCGCGCGGCTGGCGGGTCTATCCGCCGCCGCAGTTCGCCGATCTCCGGGGAACTGCCAGGGTTCCCGGAGAATTGCACTCCCCGTGCCAGAGGCTAACGGCGCGGCCGGCTCACCTCTTCTTCTTGAAGCGGCCTTTCATCCAGGCCCAGGCGCGATCGATGTTCCCTGGCGGAAGCGGCCGCATATGCTCCGGAACAGTCGGGGGCGGCAGATCCTCCGGCCGGATAAATGACAACGTAGGCGGAACATAGGCCTCGAGAACCTCCTTCTCGCCCTTGAGCACTTCAGTCACGCTTGGGTCGCCGCTCTCGCCTCTGGCTGCCTGCTCCAGCTCCAACGCTCTTTGCTCCCGCACGGCGGCCACGTCCAGCATGAGCTTGGCCTCTTGCATGCGGCCCTCTGCCTCTTCCTCGCGCGCGCGGTCACGCAGTTGTCCAGCCTCCTTGCGGTGCAAGCCAGCAAGTTCGAGGAACTTCTCGGCTGGCGAGCTACCCAGGAACGTGTAGCCTGGATCTCCCTCTTTATAACTTTCGTCTGACATTCTCCCCTCCCGGCCCGCAAACATCAACGATACACCGATTGGTCTATCGTATGATGCCGCACTATTCTACATCTTCGCAATCAGATTCCGGAAGCAATGGCCAACGTCCTGCGCGCCTGACCCCCTCAGTCGCAGCAATGCCGAACGCGATGTTCATGGCGAGTCCGGGAGCACCTGTGCCGCGGCCAGACCGAGGAAGCGCAGCGTACAGGTTTGTTGACCGCGTTCGCTGAGCGGTACCGGCGTTTCGTCGATCGCGCCGGCAGGCGGCCGGCAAGTCTCGACTTCCAGATTTGCAATGGACGCGGTGGACGGCCACTACCCCATCGCACTCGCGGCCGGCGTCCATGACCGTCCCTGGCTCTCGGCCACTCCGCGATGGGTGAGTGCGCCCAGCCATGTATTCAGTCCCTCGGCCAGGCCCGCGTCCTGCCTGAGCGCCTCTCGCGCACCCAGGCCGGCCAGCCTCATCACGTAGGGAAGGGTCGCGTTGGTCAAGGCCAGCGTGGAGGTATGCGGCACCGCTCCGGGCATGTTGGTTACGCAGTAATGCACCACTCCATCGACGGTGTAACTCGGGTTGGAGTGCGAGGTCGGCCGCGAGGTCTCCACGCAGCCGCCCTGGTCGATGGCCACATCCACAATGACCGCGCCTTTCCTCATCCTAGCCACCATGGCGCGAGTCACGATCTTCGGCGCCTTTGAACCGGGAATCAGCACTCCGCCGATCAGCAAATCCGCCTCGCTGGCAGCCTGGGCCAGGTTGTAGCTGTTCGAGGCCAGAGTGCAGACCCGCCCACCGAATATCTCATCCAACTGGCGCAGGCGGTTCAGGTTCAGGTCAACCACCGTGACCCTGGCTCCCATGCCGAGAGCGATCCGGGCCGCGCTTGATCCCACGATGCCTCCGCCGACGATGCACACCTGCGCGGGAAGCACACCCGGCGCGCCTCCCAGCAGAATTCCACGACCGCCACGTTCCTTTTCCAGATACGCCGCGCCCACCTGAATGCTCATCCGCCCTGCCACTTCGCTCATGGGCGTCAAAAGCGGCAATGTGCCCTGGCGGTCGCGGACCGTCTCATACGCAATGCCGATCGCCTTCGAGGAGAGCAGACGGCCGGTCAAGTCCGGCGATGGCGCCAGGTGGAGAAATGTGAACAACACCAGTCCCTTGTGAAAAAGCGCGTATTCCGTTTCGACGGGCTCCTTGACCTTGACCACCAGTTCGGATTTGCCCCAAACTTGGCCGGCATCACCGGCGATCTCCGCGCCCGCATCCTGATACTCGCTGTCCACGAAACCCGATTGGACGCCCGCCTGGGTTTCCACGAGCACCGTGTGGCCGGCGTCAACCAGAGCCATCACTCCAGCAGGAGTCACTGCTACGCGGGCCTCGTTGTCCTTCACCTCTTTGGGAATACCGACGATCATGGGCCTTCCTCCCGTATGGGTTGGATGCGCTTCAGGGGCTGATCGTTTGCAAATCTCGCGCTTGCCATGAGCGCGAATGACCGTTGCCGGCATGGAATCCCGCTGCAAATCCGATCTCGCCTTCAGGCCAGCAGCCCCCATCGGCAAAGAATCCTCATCGGCCGCGAACGTTTTTCCTCTTTCATGCTCTTTACTGGTAGTGATGGTAAACGCGATGTCCATCGCGAATTCGGGAGAGCCTGTGGCGGAAGCACGCGTGCAAGACGCGCAACTGGCAGGTTCGTTTGCCGCATTCGTGGAGCGGTACTCGCGTTTTGTCTATCGCATTGCCCTGGCCGTGGCGCGCAATCCCCACGATGCCGAGGACGTGGCGCAGGAGACGTTTCTCCAGGTTTACCGGGGGCGGCGATGGGAAGTGATCGAGGACCAGCGGGGTTACCTGGCGCGGGTCGCATGGCGGCTGGCGGCGCGGCGGCGAAGGCCGCGGATGCTGGAGCGGGAGCTTTCGCCGGAGATGCAACTGGAGTTGAGCTCCGCCGAAGCCGGCCCTGAGCAGTCGGCGATGGACCGGCAAATGGAGGCCTGGCTGCACGCGCGCATCGACGCGCTGCCGGAGAAGCTGCGCCAGCCGCTGGCGCTGGCCGCGCTGGGGGAGCTGAGGCTGGTCGAGGTTGCCGGAGTTCTCGGGCTGCCCGAGGGAACGGTGCGGCGCAGGATTCATACGGCGCGGCAAAGACTCAAGCGGGAGCTGGTGGAATGGAAGGGCGGAAGCCATGAGGGATGAAGACGAAGGGTTGGGCAATCCGGACAAGATGGACGCGCTGATGGAGCGGGCGCTGGCGAGCTATACGCCCCACGACGCGCGCCCTGGACTGGAGCAGCGGATTGTGGCTTCGGTTGCCTCGGCGAGCCGTCCACGACCGCGCGGACGGAGTTGGAAGCCGGTTTGGGCGCTGGCGGCGGGCACGGCGCTCGTGGCCGCACTGGCTGTTTCCCTGGTCTTCAAGCCATCGCGCCCAGAGATCGCCGTGGTGCATCGTCCTGCCACTGCTGGAGCCGAGCATTCACCCCGGGCTGCTCACGTCGTTGCATCGCCCACGCAGAGCACGCTGAATCGCCGTTCGCGGCGGAGTCATGCAGCTGGCCGCGTTCCACTCCGAACCCAGTTTGGCCAGCCGCGCCCCACAAGAGAAGAGCTTTTGCTGGCCCGGTTCGCCGCCAAGGAGCCCGAGTCGATGGAGGCTCTGGCCAAATCGAAGCCCGATCTCGATGCGCCGGTCGCTTTTCCCGCCATTCCCGACAACCCTATTGTTATCGAGTCGGTAGAGATGAAACCGATCACGATAGCTCCCATTGAAACCAGTTCACTGAACTAGGAGAATCCCATGCGCACAAAACGACTCATCCTCGCAGCTCTCTTACTGGCCACGCCGATGCTCCTCGCGCAGCAAGCGGAGACCCCGAAGACGGAGGCAAAACCCGCTGCCGCCCAGGGCGCCGCCCCGTGTCAAGCGGCGTCAAGCCAGTCCGACGAAGCCTTCCGGATCACCATCGCTTTCAAAACCGCCGAAAAGGGCAAGACCACCACGCAGAGAAGCTACATGCTGGTGACGACAACCGCCCAAAATCTTTACAATAACCCGGGAATCCGCGACGACAGCCACATTTCCGGGACGGCGGACTCCAGCGGGTTGAGCCTCCCATTTGCCAACACGGACGTCGATGTGTATCAGTTCAAGATGGCCGGGAGCTCGGTCTATCTGAGCCTCAGGATCTCCACGGACGACTTCGTGGAAAACCCCGCTGAGCACACACACCCGATTGTTCGTGCCCGCCATTACAACGTCTCTCCGACGCTGCCCATCGGCAAACTTGTCACCGTCTATTCCGCGGTGGACGCCGTAAACGACGTCAAGGTGGACATCCAGGTGCTCGTCCAGCCGCTCGACTCAAAGTAACCTGCCCAGGAACAGCAAGGGCGCCAGCCGGCAGACCCGGCGGCGCCCCTTGCGCTGCTTCAATCGCGGATGCTCAGACCTGGCCGCCGAAGCCCAGCGCCTTCCAGTCTTCCATCTGCCGCTTCAACTGGTCCATCTGCTGCCTCAGTTGTTCCATGTGCTTTTGATCGATCTTGAAGTCCTCCGGCTTGATTTCTTTGCGGAACTCCTCCATCTGCTGTTGCAGCTGGTCCAACTGTTTCTGATCGACCTTGAAATCTTCGGGCTTGAAGCTCTTGCGGAACTCCTCCATCTGCTGTCTCAGCTGCTCCATCCGCTGGGAGTCGATTGCGAAGTTCTGGGAGTTGATACTTTCGCGCATCTTCTCCGCCTGCTCGCGTAACTCCTCGGCCTGTTGGCGGCTGATTGTAAAGCGCTCCATCTCTCCGGGCTGCAACTGATCGCGTAGAGTTTGGGCCTGATCGCGCAGGGCCTGAGCGCGATCGCGCATGACCTGGGCCGAAGCGGCAGCCTGCGCGGAAAGCTGTTGGGCAAGCTCTGAGTCGATCTGTGCAACCAGTTGACCGTCAACTGACGGGCAGCCATCCGCAGAGACGATCTCCTCGCACTCCAACTCGCCCTGCCTGTGCTTGGAATCCACCTGGAGGGTCAGCGTCTGCTGCTTCTTGTCGCGCAGGATGGTCACCTGCACAGGCTTGCCCGCATTGGAGCGCAGCGCGCGGTCCCAGTCGGCCGTGGTGACGATGGTGTCGGAGCCGACCTTCAGAATCACGTCGAAGGCCTTGAGCCCGGCTGCCGCGGCTTCGCTCTTGTGCGCCACCTGCTTGACCATCAGGCCGTTGGTGACACCCAGATACTCGGCCATCTGCGAGGTAAGCGGCTCCACCAGCGCGCCCACATTGAGGCTGCTGCCGAAGAACGGCATGTGGAAGCCGGGCATTGGAGCGTCGCCCGCGCCAGCCAGGATGCCCATCCCCGAACCCTGCGTAAACACATCTCCGCCATTGCCGATCTTGTTCCAGACGTCGTGTTCCATGACGCGGCGATCCGCCAGCTCGACGGCCAGCGTCTGCACATTGCCATCGCGGCTGATCTCGATGCTCACCTTGCGGCCGGCAGGAATCTCCCTCAGCATCCTGCGCAACTGCTCGGCGCCCTCGACGTTCTGCCCGTTCAACTGCAAGATCACGTCGTTGACCTTGAGCCCGATCTGCCCGGCCGGGGCGTCGTGATCGATGAGCGTGATCAGCGCGCCGCGCACCTCCTTGAGCTTGAGCGCCTGCGCCTTCTCCTGGTCCACATCCGCCAAGTCAACGCCCAGGTAGCCCTGCGAAGTAGCGCCCAACAGCAGGGGATCGCCGCCCCCAAGCGGTTCGACCATCTCCCTGGCCTGCGCCCGCGCCACCGGCGGCGTCACGACTGCCAGGACCGCAACTCCCGACAATACCATCATTCCAAGAACCCGATACGGCCTCAATAAGTGCTTCATCTCTTCTTCTCCCGAAACTGCTGGGCGCCCCATCCCTTTTCGCGCTCTTGTTGAAGAAGATGGGGAACCTCGACCTTCACTCCCGGCTCCGCACTCTTTTCTTGCGTTGCAGTAGCCGGACGGCAAGGCCTGCTCATTGAATCTCCGGCACCCGCCTCAAGACTTCTCTTGAAACAGTCCGGATCTGAGGATTCTGGTCGGAGTAAGCAACCGAGTGCAGCACCTGCCGCACGCTCGTATCGCCCTCCACCGGCTCCAGAATGTTGATCGCCGAGGTGCGAATGCGCGGGTCGGGGTCGTTCAGCAGCGCCTCCAGCACCGCATCCCGCACGCGCACATCCTCGGCTACGTATGGCTCCAGCCCCTGGAGCGCCTTGTCGCGCACTCCCTCATTCTTGTCGTAGCGCAACGCCACCATCAGAGCATCGCGAATTCCCGCCGCCTGGCAACTGTGGCCGGCGCGGCACTCGGCCGCCAGCAGGCCCACCGAATCGTCCCGCACACCGGCCGAGTTGGAGTTTTCGCTGGCCAGCATCAGCAACTGGCGAATCGCCGGATCGTCCAGCGATCCCAGAATGCGCTGCGGCACCACCTGGTTGTAGCGCACTTCAACGATCTCGCTGTTGGGCTGGCGCACGATGCTTGAAATGTTGGCGATCTCCGCCGCCGCCGCCGGCGCCTGAGGTGTGGCCGGCGCCGCCAAGGGAAGATTCAAAGCCGCGGCCGAAGCCCCTGCGCGCGCCGCCCGGTTCTGGGCAAACTCATATCCGCCCAGGCAGCCAGCTCCCACGCCCGCGGCCAGCAAAAGGCAGGCGGCCAGAGGCGCGGCCTGCAAGACGGCAAAGTTGTTCGCCATTCGCTGGCTCAGGCGCTGATACCAGCGCATCGGCGGCAGAGCGTCCAGCGCCTCCTGAAGCCGAAGCCGCGACCGCGCCACCAGATTCGGCGGCGGCTCCACGACCGGGTGCGCATCGGCCAGGATCTTCAGCGCCAGCAACTCCTTCCGGTCCGTTTGGCAGCCGGGGCAACCGGCCACATGCCGCTCCAGTTCATGAATTTGTTCGTCCGGCAGCTCCTGATATGCCGCCGTCACGATCCGTTCGTGTGCAAGTTCGCAATTCATCGCTACGTCCTTCCAGCCTCAAGAAAGCCCTGCATCGCGCCCTAAAAATCCGCATCCCGTACAGGAATTGCAAGCGAGGGCGCTTCAGCGCAACTCCGCCAAATGCGTTCTCAACTTCTTCGTCGCCCGGAAGAGTGTGTTCTTGGCGGTCTCTTCCGTGGTGCTCAGCATCTCTCCGATGGTGCGCAGCCGGAGTCCCTGGTAGTGCTTCAGTTCAAAAACAATCCGCTCCCGTGGCGTCAGCTTTCCCAGCGCCGCCTGAATCCTCTCCCCCAGCAGCTTGCGGTCTAGCTCCCTGGCCGGGTTTGAAAACGGCCGCTCGTCGGAGACCGAAGCCAGCAGATCGATCTCGTCTCCGCAGTGGTCCACCACCACCGCGTGGTCCTCGCGGCGGGTCTTCTTGCGCCGCAACTGGTCCAGGCAGAGATTGGTCACGATGCGGTAAATCCAGGTATAAAACGAGCATTCGAAGCGGAAGTTTCCGATATACCGGAAGGCTTTCAGGAACGCTTCCTGGTAGATGTCCTCGGCATCGTGCTCGCTGCCCGTCAGGTGCAGCGCCAGCCGCAGCACCTGGTGCTCATACTGGCGCACCAGCGCGTCGAAGGCCGCCCGCGAACCCGCCTGCGCCTCGCGGATCAGCTCCATCTCCGGCGCGCGCGCCTGCAAGCGCTCCTGAGCCCGGCTGATCCCGTTGCGGTCCGCCCCGTCCCGGCCTGTCCCGTTGGTTGCCGTCGCTCCAGCCATACCTGGGAAGGATTGTACCTTCCGCGCGGCCGGCCAGGCCAAACTTGCCGGGAGCGCAACCGGGGAAATGGGGTAATTGGCCGCTTCCGTCGCCATCGAATCTCCGCTCCGGGGTCGCATTTTCCGAATTTGCATTGCGCGAGACCACAACCGCCGAGTGGATTCTTCCTCAAGAAGAATCCACCCCCAAAAATCTCGGCGGTCCAACGGCAATTCGGAAAATGCCGTAGAGAAGTGTCCGCACTCCGAGAGACGCTATAGAGTGTGTTTGGTGAGCCGGGCAAGCAAACGATTCGCTCTTGCCCGGTACACTGGTAATCGATGACCGGAAATCTCTTTGCATCTGCCGACCCTCCCGCGCCGGAAGCCGCCGCCGGCTGGCTCACAGCCCACTGCGACGGCGGCTCCCGCGGCAACCCCGGCCCCGCCGGCTACGGCGCGGTCATCGAGGACGCCCAGGGCCGCGTCGTCGCCCGGCTGAGCGAGTTCCTCGGCCGCCGGACCAACAACTACGCCGAGTACGCCGGCCTGCTGGCGGTGCTGCAATGGGCAAACGACAACGGCGCGAAGCGCCTGCGCGTCGTCAGCGACTCCGAGCTGATGGTCAAGCAGATGAAGGGCCTGTACAAGGTGAAGAATCCCGGCCTAGTTCCATTATGGGAAGAAGCCAAGCGCCGCGCCGCCAAACTCGACCGCCTCGAAATGCGCCACACCCTCCGCGGCGGCAACCGGGAAGCCGACCGGCTGGCCAACGAAGCCATGGACCGGGGGATGGGGAAGCCGGCGAGGTAGCAATTGAGCGAGCTTTTGCGGTATCCCACCCTTGCGACGGAAAAGATCGCAAGGATAGGGCACCCGGCGATGGCATATTCTGGTATTGAAAGCCGAAGGTTCAAGTGAGGAGCGAACACTGAGACCGCAAACTGAAGACGTAGCGGGAGCTGTACAGCGCCCAATGCACTTCGATTTTGACGAAGTAGGGCCAAGTGTTCCCATCGTTACCGAGTCGTTTAGGCAATCATTCGAGAGCTACGCCCGCAACAAATCCCTTTCTCCGCTCCTATTTCATGGGGATGCACTGACGGTTCTCAAGAGCATTCCAGACAATTCCATTGATTGCGCAATCACTTCTCCGCCTTATTGGAGGAAACGAGAATACGAAAATGGCGGAATTGGTCTTGAGCCAGATTATCGGGAATTTGTGAGAAACCTAGCCGTGGTCTTTTCAGAATTGAAGCGGGTTCTGAAACCAACCGGCTCTTTTTGGCTTAACATTGGCGATAGTTATGAACGCAAAGGACTTGTCGGCATACCTTGGCGTATGACGTTTGAGCTTACAGACCGGCAAGGATGGATTTTAAGGAACAGTGTCATCTGGAACAAAGTCAAAAGCGGAATGGACAACACCAAAGACAGGCTCGGCAATGTGCATGAAAACATTTTTCATTTCGTAAAGCAGGCGAAGGGTTATTACTACGATGCGGACGCAATAAGATCAAAGCCTCGTGAAGCGAAAATTGTCAATGGTTCCGTGATTTCGGCGACGGGAGTCTCTGGAGTGCGCTATAAGCGCCAGATAGAATTGGCTACTGACCTCACTCCGCACCAAAAACTCGAAGCCTTTAAGGAACTTAAAGGTATACTTGCCGACATGGCCGCAGGCAAAGTGTCTGACTTTAGAATGATAATTCGGTCGCAACAGAGAGCTACGCATTCAGATAAGGAGAAGGTTTCAGGGCGAGCCAAAGAACTTCGCGACAAAGGGTTTTACTTTCTCCGTTATCACCCAAATGGAAGTAAGCCTACTGATGTGTGGGATATCATCCCCGAAGATACGCAAAAGCGAGAATCACACTTTGCTCCGTTTCCGGTAGACATCTGCCGACTACCTGTTCTGGCGACCTGTCCAGATGGAGGAATTGTGCTTGACCCATTCTGTGGAACGGGAACCGCTCTTATTGCCGCCCACAATTATGGGCGAAAATCTATTGGGATCGACATTTCAAGTCAGTACCTGGAACTCGCGGAAGAAAGGTGTGCGGGTCTTTTATGAGTAAGGTAGTTGAGTTGTTTGGACACTCTTCGGAAATGCCAAGACAGGATTGGAAGTCCATTGTCAAGCGGCAACAGTGCCCTTTCATAGACAAACGCTGTTACAAAGTTCGTAAGAGTGATTCGGGTGTCTCGATAGGTTCATGTACCGTTCTTTATGGTCGGGCTGCCGAGCCGATCATAATCTGCCCATCGAGACTAAATGAGCGTCGTCAGGTATTTACTGATTGCCTCCATTTGCTGACGACTCACGAACCAGGGAATGAATTACACCTTGTTTCCGAAGTCACCATTCCTGGCGGCAGTGTCGATTACTTTCTCGTCTCGGTCAGGCGAGGACTGGTGAGAGATTTTGTCGGCATTGAGCTTCAGACACTGGATACGACAGGAACGGTTTGGCCCGAGCGTCAGCGACTTCTAGAGGAGCTTGGAGTTCCGCGAGGCGATAATGAAGAGAATTCAAAGAAGACGTTTGGAATGAACTGGAAGATGACTGCAAAAACAATCCTTGTCCAGATGCACCACAAGATTCAAACATTTGAGCACGTAAACAAGAAGCTAGTTCTTGTGACGCAAGACAAGCTACTCGACTACATGACTAAGGAATTTAATTTTGGACACCTAAGCAACCCGCCCACTATCGGTGACTCAATGCACATTCATGCCTATCGTACGGTTAAACAGGCTAATAAATCATACAGGCTCGCGCTTCATTCGAGACTCAGCACTGACACGGCAGGCATAGCGCAATGTCTTGGATTACAAGCAGAGGCTCGTATTGGTTTGGAACAGCTTATTCAGACGCTTCAGGCTAAGATTTCTCCAACGACATTATTTGCGCCGGTATGAGTAACGTCCACCTCCGTATACATATATGTTTGCCGGGTGCCGGGTGCCCCAGGTCCCTCGCATTTGGGGACCTGGGTGGGATACCACGAACCTCCCGCGAGCGATAAGCGAGCAGTTGGCCGCACCGCAGAGCCCGCCTTGAGCGAAGTCGAAAGGTGCTTGCAGAGAATTATCCTCCCTGGGCGCACAATGGTCTTGAGTAGGGCAAAGGAAGAGCGCGCGGGGGCAAAGCAAAGGCGAACACAAGGGGAAGAAGGCAGCGGCGCCCCCACCCCCCTATCCCAAAACCCCACTTCTTGAGGGCCGTCTATCAAGGCAAGTGTAATAAACTAAACAGCTTGATCGACAGACCCTGTGTACTCACCAGTAAACAAAAACCCCGGAAAACCGCCGATTGTTGACCAAACAACAGGCCTCTTTTGCCAGTTTTGCGCGAAAAGAGGCTCCTTTTGGAGAAATACTGAGCCACGGCATTTTCGCCTCTGCCTGTTCGAGAAACCGGGCCGCCCTCAGGCTTTCCTGCCCAGGTTGTTCCTCCACACATGCCCGCCGCGCTCCAGCAGCCGATCCGAGCACTCCGGTCCCCAGGTTCCGGCAAAGTAGTTGGGAAAGACCTCCGGCTCCTTGGCCGCCCAGGCCTCGAGGATGGGCGTGTAGAGCGCCCAGTTAATCTCCACGCCGTCGCGGTGCGAGAAGAGCGTCTGGTCGCCGAGCATGGCGTCCAGCAGCAGCCGCTCGTACCCGTTGGCGCTGGATTTGCCGAAGGCCGCGGCATAGTCGAAGTCCATATTCACCGGGCAGACGTCCATATTCGGCGTCGTTGGCACCTTGGCGCCGAAGCGCAGCGCGATCCCCTCATCCGGCTGGATGCGGATGGTGAGCAGGTTGGGCTGAATCTCCTGGCAGGCGCCGCTGCCCTTCATCCTATTGAAGATCAACAGCGGCGGCTGCTTGAACTGGATGCTGATCTCCGTGGCCCGCTTCCTCAGCCGCTTGCCGGCGCGCAGATAGAACGGAACCCCGGCCCAGCGCCAGTTCTCGATGGCCAGCCGCACCGCCGCATAGGTCTCCGTGCCTGACTCGGGATTGACGCGCTCCTCGTCGCGATAGCCGATCACGTGCTGGCCCTCGACGATCCCCGGCCCGTACTGGCCGCGCACGGCGTTCAGGATGGGCAGCGGCGGAATCGCACGCCACACCTTCACCTTCTCGCGCCGCACGGCATCGGCGTCGAAGCTCGAGGGCGGTTCCATGGCCACAAAGCTCAGCAGCTCCATCACGTGGTTCTGCACCACGTCGCGCAGCGCGCCCGCCTTCTCGTAGAACGGCCCGCGGCCCTCGATGCCCAGCGTCTCGGCCGCCGTGATCTGCACGTGGTCGATGTAGTTCCGGTTCCATACCGGCTCGAAGATGCCGTTGGCAAAGCGGAAGACCAAGATGTTCTGCACCGTCTCCTTGCCCAGGTAGTGGTCGATGCGGAAGACCTGGCTCTCATGGAAGACGGCGTTCACCTGCCGGTTCAGTTCGCGCGCCGAGTCCAGATCGTGACCGAAAGGCTTCTCGATCACCACCGACGCCTTGCCCCACTCCGGCTGCGCCATGCCCTGCGCGCCCAGGTTCTCGATAATCCCGGCAAAGAACTCCGGCGCCGTGGCCAGGTAGAACAGCCGCTTGCCGCCGATGCCCCGCGCCTTGTCGATGCGATCCAACTCCGCATCCAGGCCCGCGTAACTTGCCGGATCGTCGAAGTTCAGCGGGAAGTAACTGATGCGCCCCACAAACTCACCCAGCCGGGGGTCGCCCGTCTCCGCGCCCCCAAACTGGACGATGCCCTCGCGCATATCCGCCGCAAACTCATCGCCCAGCGGCCGCCGCGCCACGCCCACAATGGCAAACTCCCTGGGCAGCAGGTCCACCTGCCGCAGATGGAAGAGCGCTGGCAGCAGCTTGCGCTTGGTCAGGTCGCCCGAAGCCCCAAAGATCACCAGAATCCCCGCTTCGGGAATCCTCTCGCTGCCGGCCGGAACCTGAGACAGATCCTCCGGCCGAACGCTCGCTCGTATTGTGGTCATCCGCGACCCTCCTCCAGGCGCTCAAGCGCCACCAACTCGCTCTGGACCCCTCGATCAACTTCAAGCAGCGCAAGCCCATTCCGCCGAGGGCCAAAGCCCGCACTCAGTTGGATGCTTGGACGGCGCGATTGACGCCACAGCCTCCAGCCTCACCGGCAGCCTGGCTCGCGAATGCCGTGGGCAACTCCCTGGGGAACACGTTTCCAGTCCCACTCCGCAACCCCGATTGTAGGCGTTGTGAAGACCCATTGCCTCTTAGGCCCCATCTTCGACGCCGCCTTGACAACTGTTGCGGACCGCCCTGCTGGGGGAAGTAACTGATGATGGGACTCACTCTCTCGTCTCTCCCCGCTGTGCCCGCCGTCACCCCGGCTTCTCGATTCCGTCCACTAGAATCAGCCAGAGGAGTCCCGACAAGATGCCCCGTAAAGCCCTGATCGCCGCCAATTGGAAGATGTACAAGACGCCCGCCGAAGCCAAGGCCTTCGTCGATGTCTTCTTGCCCCTCATTGCCGACCACACGCGGGATGAGATTGCCCTTTTCCCCTCGCCCCTACTGCTGCCCACGGTGGTCGAAGCCGTCAGGCGCCTGGTGGGAACGCCTCCCGCGCCGACAAGCCTGGATGGCGGATGGCCCGTGATTGAAGCAGCGAAGGGCGCAACGGTCTCAGTCGGCGCGCAGAACATTCACTTTGCGGAGGAAGGCGCTTACACCGGCGAAACCTCGGTGGGCCAGCTTCTCGCCGTGGGCGGAACGCATGCCCTGATCGGCCACTCCGAGCGCCGCCAGTACTTTGCCGAGACCGACGAGATTGTGAACAAGAAGCTGCACACCGCGTTGAAGCACGGCGTTGTGCCCGTGGTTTGCATCGGCGAGGTGCTCGCCGAGCGCGAGGCCGGAAAGACCGAGGAGGTGCTCAAGACGCAGATCGCGGGCGCCTTCGCGGGTATCACTCCCGAGGCCGCCGCGCCCATCGTGATTGCCTACGAGCCGGTGTGGGCCATCGGCACCGGCAAGACGGCCACGCCGGAGATGGCCGCCGACGCGCACAGGATCATCCGCGCCGAGGTGGCCAAGCTGCTGGGCGCTAGGGTTGCGGCCGCCATGCGCATCCTCTACGGCGGCAGCGTGAAGCCCGACAACGCCACCGCGCTGATCGGCCAGGAAGAGATCGACGGCGCCCTGGTGGGCGGCGCCAGCCTCAAGCCCGACTCCTTCACCGCTATCGTTAGGTACTGATGTGACGGGAGTTGCCCCGGCCTTGCCGGGGATGCTCATGCCTGAACGAGGCTCTTCAGCACCCGCAGATTGCGCTCCTCGTCGCCTGGTTCGTCCACCGGCGTTTCGGCGATGAATGCGGCGTGGGCGAAGCGCTCATCGTTGAGCAGCCGCCGGAAGGGCTCGATGCCTATGGTGCCTTGGCCGATGTGCTCATGCCGGTCGAGCCTGGAGCCGCGAGCGGCCTTAGCGTCGTTGCAGTGCCAGACGCGCACCGCGTCGAAGCCCACGGTCGCGCCGGCCTGGCGCATGGTCTCCGCGTAGCCCTCGGGGCTGACCAGGTCGTAGCCGGCCACGTGCGTGTGGCATGTGTCCAGGCACACGCCCACCGGTGCGGAGGCCCGGAGCCGCGCGACCAACTCGGCCACCTGCTCGAAGCTGCCGCCCAGGGAAAACTCCGCCCCGGCCGTGTTCTCGATGAGGATGTGGAAGCCGGTCATCTGCCACGGCAGGCCGTCGATAGCGCGCGCGATCGAGTCGGCCGCCAGCTTGAGACCCTCATCGCGCGTCAGCCCCTTCCACGAGCCCGGATGCAGCACCAGGTACTCGGCGCCCAGGGCCAGCGCCCGCTTGATCTCGCCGCGAAAGGCCGCTACGCTCTTCTCGCGCACCTCGTCCGACTGGCTGCACACGTTGACCAGATAGCTGGTGTGGATGACCAGCGGACCCACGTCGAGAGCCGCCCGCAACTCCTTCATGCGCGCTGCCTGTTTCGGGTCCACCTCGGGCGCGCGCCACATGCGCGGACTCGACGAGAAAATCTGAAAGGTATTGGCGCCAATCTCCCGCGCCCGCTCGACGGCGTTTGACGCCCCGCCCGCCGTGCCCAGATGCACTCCGATGCGCTTGACAGTCCTGACCATGCGACCAGTCTACCTGCAGCGCGAACGCCTGTCGGCAAGAATCTTTTGTGTGGCAGCGGCGATTGAAATCCGGCGCCGGAACGCAGCGGGCGGGGTGCGGTTGCGGCGCGGGGGCGTTCCATGGCGTTTCTAAAAACGATCGCGCCCCAGCGGGAGTAATCTGGTGTAACCATGAGTCCATCCACGCACCAACCTCAACTGAGTCTTTCCCAAGCCTCCGACTACCGCGAGTCCTATGCCAACAGCGTGCAGGTGCGCGTGAGCGTGTGGGACTTCCAGCTTGTCTTCGGCCTGGCTTCGAGCGCCAGCCCCGACCAGGTAACCATCTGCAACCACCAGGCCATCTTCCTGAGCCCCCAGCAGGCCAAGGCGCTGTGGAACGTGCTGGGGCAGAATCTGGCGCAATACGAGCAGGCTTTCGGCGTGCTGAACCTGGAGCCGCAGAGCCACAACTTTCCGCAAGGGCCGGTGAATTGAATCAGCGGGTTCTCAGGGAGGTTGTTCTTGTGCCTTTGCGGCGAGGCCGGTTTGCCTCGGGGGCCGAAGCCGCGCCCTTTGAAACGTCGGCTTGTGCACGGATTTCGTCTGTCCCAGGAGCCATCGCTTGCGCCTAAGAAGACTCTTCGAGCCGAGGCTGGACGCGCCCCTGCCCAACTGGATGATTTTTCCAGTGGTGTTCTCGGCGCTTTACCTCAGCCACTTCATGCTCCTGCGGCTGCCCTACTATTGGGATGAGGCGGGCTACTACATTCCCGCGGCCTGGGACTTCTTTCGCACCGGGTCGCTGATTCCGGTCTCGACTCTGACCACTGGCCATCCGCCGCTGCCCAGCATATACCTGGCGCTGTGGTGGAAGGCTTCCGGCTTCTTTCCCGAGGCGACGCGAGAGGCCGTGCTGATGGTTGCGGCGCTGGGACTCGTGGCGGTTTGGCGGCTCGCCGTGCGCCTGGTGGGCGTGGGATCGGTGGCTTTCTGGACCGTGGTTCTTACCGGGCTCTACCCCATCTGGTTTGCCCAGAGCACACTGGCTCACGCGGATATCTTTGCCGCCGCCTGCACGCTGTGGGGACTGGTGTACGCGCTTCCCGACCGCGACCGTAAGCCCTGGGCGGCGGCGCTGTGGTTTGCCGCCGCCGCGCTGTCGAAAGAGACGGCCATTGCCGTTCCGCTGACCCTGGCGGCGGTGAGTCTGGTGGAGGGCTTCCGGGTTCCTCCGCCGCTGCGTTTTCGTTTGTGGCGCCAGGCGGGCTGGCTCTCAAGCTGCGTGCTCCCGCTGGCCGGCTGGTACGCATGGCTCTACGCGAAGACCGGCCTCCTGTTGGGGAATCCTGAATTCGTGCGCTACAACGCGCAGGCCACGTTCGATCCGCTGCGGATCATGGCGGCCTTCGGCCATCGCGTACTGCATTTGACCGCGCACATGAATCTGTTTGTGCCGGTGCTATTGACGGTTGCGGCCGTGCTGTTGGAGCCTCGACGGGACGCCCGCGGCCGGGAGCGGGCGACGATCGGCGTGGCGGTCGAAGGGCGCATCTATCTCCTGTTGCTGGTGAATGCGCTGCTGTTCAGCGTGATGGGCGGCGCGCTGCTGACCCGCTACCTGCTGCCTATGTATCCGCTGGTGCTGCTGGTAGCTGTCGCAACGTTCTGTCGGCGGGTTCCATACTGGCAGGGGCTGGCCGTGTTCTCCGCGGCGGCGTTCGTGCTGGGGCTGTTCGTCAATCCGCCCTACGGCTTTGCGCCGGAGGACAACCTGGCCTACGTGCATGTGGTCCGGCTGCACGAGGCCGGCATCGCCCAGCTCAACAAGCGCTATCCCGGCGCAACCGTGCTTACGGCTTGGCCGATGACGGATGAGCTGAGCCGGCCCGAACTGGGCTATCTGAGGCAGCCGTACGAGGTTTACCGGTTGCAGGACTTTACGGCGGGCGAGATTGCCCGCGCGGTCTCCGAGCCGGAGAAATACTCGGCGGCGCTGGTCTTCTCGACCAAGTGCGACCCGCCGCCGCTGCTGGCGAACCTTGGATTGGGGAGCGAGGCTATGGAGGAGCGGTACTTCGGCCTGCATCACGATCTGCCGCCCGAGGCGATTGCCAGAGCGCTGGGCGGAGACCTGGTGTGGAAGAAGGAAGACCAGGGGTTGTGGATCGCGCTGATCCGGTTCAACCGGCAATTCGAGGCGCGGTTGGGAATCCCGGATCGGACATTGGCGCCGCGCGCAGCTGAACGGGCGCAAACAGCCCCGTGAACCCGGCTGCGCCGCCCCGGCGATGGAATGGCAGCGCCCCAGTCAAGCCGGACGCCAGCATCTTCAGTTCTAAATAATTGTTTCCATGATATTTATTCCTGCCGGACGCTTTGCCGAAGATATGCCTTCAATTGCCTAGGCTTAAAGGTAGCCAGACAAACGATGGAAGCGCCGCGCCCGGCGAATGAGTACGCCCTCCCCCAGCGGATGGCGCCGGGGCACGGGACCATTGCGGTCTGCGCGGCAGGGGCTCTCCGGTGTGGGCGCCGGCCGGAACCACGGCGGCGCCCGGCAGCGGGGAACTCTGGACAAATCGAGGGCAGCGGCTGGCCTTGAACGGCGCCGGCCGCACGCTCGAACGCCCTCCCAGCGCCGGCGGGCCGAACCCCGCGGCTTCGCTGCCCAATGGCAAGTCAACCGAAATTAACCGAGGCGGCCGTGCGCTGCCTTTTCGCTTAGGGAAGCTTTGAATCTGTCCTTCCGGCGAGGGCGCATTTCCTCGCGGGCAAAAGTCCGCGACTCGTTTCAAGACGTGTTCAAAGATCCCTCAGAAGGAGCTTTCCCGATGAATCCTGTCTCAAACATTTGGAACCATCCGAAGACATCGGCCGCGGGGTTGCTGATTGCGGTCGCCACCATTGCCGGCGTTCTATCGCAGCAGGGCGTGACCCTGGGCACGGCCGGGGCCGGAACCGTGGTTTCGCTGGTGTGCGCCATAGCCACCGCCCTTCTGGGGCTGCTCGCCCGGGACCCGGCGGGCCAACCTTCGTCCGCCGGGAGCACCGCCAAGCTGAGCGCGTGGGCGCTGATCGCCCTGTTGTTGCCCTTGCCGTTCGTGAGTGGCTGCTCGGGCGTGACTGTGGCGCAGGACATTGTGAACTGGACGCCGGCGCTCCAGAGCGCAGTGGCCGCGGTGGACTCGACCGCGGCGCTGCTGGCGCCCCAGGATGCGCCCATCTTCACCGCCGCGACGATCGGGTTCGACGCGGCCTCGAATCTGCTGACGGCGCAGGCCAAGGCCTACCTGGCCAATCCGACGGCCAGCGCGCTCAGCGTAATGCAGACGCAGATTGTGGCCTTCCAGCAGCAGGTGAACGCCGCCTTGCTGCAAGCGGCGAAGATCGTGGATCCGGCGAGCCAGCAGCACGCCATGGCGGCGATTCAGGCTGTGGCCACTATCGCGAGTGCCATTCTCGCCCTGGTGCAATCGATCTCCAGCAAGGCTCAAGTGGCGCAGATGGCTGCTCAGTCGACAATCAAGCTGGCCGCGGTGCGGCCCTATCTGGACGGCTCTCAGGCGGCTCGAATTGTGGCTGGCCACTATAGCGAGCCGATCGAGCTGGCGCGGGCTCAGTTGGCGCGGGCGGAGTACACGCAAGCTCAGGCCGGATTCTGAGGATCTGGACAGACTGTCTATTAGCCAAACGAACGAGATTCAACCACAAAGGAGAGACGAAAAATGCAAACGACCCCCCAGGCAATTGAAACCCGCCCAGGATGAAGTTCAACAGGCAGCGCACCAGCAGGATTTGATCGAGGTTCCCAAACGAGCTCGTCTCGACCGGGAAGCCGAGAACGAAAGATTCCTGCAGATTCCGCAGGGCGCCACCCAGGTGAGCATCAACAACCTCTAGGGAACACGAACAAAGCGGGCCGTCCGCCGCGGCGGATGGCCCGCAAGACTCACAGACAAGCGCTATCTAAGAAAACCGATCCGCTCGATTCCGCGCTTAACGATTTACCTCCTACGCTTCTCCCAGAATCAACTTGAGGGTGATCTGTTTGCGTCCGCGATAAAAGGTGACGCTGACGTTGTCGCCAGGCTGGTGTTTGTAAATGAGCGCATTGATCTCCTGTGGATCGGAGACTTGCTGGCCGTCAACGGCCACGATGAAGTCGCCGCCAAGCAGGATGGGAGTGTTGCCGACGTAGGCCTGCTGGTTGCCGCCGCGCAGGCCGGCGCGCTCCGCCGCGCCGCCGGGGATAACCTTCTGGACCAGGACGCCGGATTCGGCGGCCAGGCCGATCTGCGAGGCCAGATCGGGGCCGATGGCGTAAGACACGATGCCCAGCGTGGGCCGCTTGACGCGCCCGTAGCGGGTGAGGTCGGACAATACGGCCTTGGCCGTGTTGATGGGAATGGCGAAGCCGATGCCGGAGCTCTGATCGGCGCCGTTGGAGGCGATCATGGTGTTGATGCCGATGACCTCGCCCCGGTAGTTGAGCAGCGGACCGCCGGAGTTGCCGGGGTTGATGGCCGCGTCGGTCTGGATAGCGTCCTCGATGGGCGCGTTCTCCGAGCCTCTGACGGCAGGCAGCGTGCGGATGGAACTGATGATGCCGCGGGTCATGGTGCCGCTGAGGCCGAAGGGATTGCCGATAGCGTAGACCTTCTGGCCCACGGCAAGTTCGCTGGAATCGGCCAGCGTGACCGGCTCCAGATTGGGCGCATCGATCTGCAACAGGGCCAGGTCATGGACGCGATCGGTGCCCACCACCTTGGCGGCGTAGCGATGCTTGTTGCTGAGCGTTACCTCGATGCCGCGGTCGGCGCCCTCGACGACATGAAAGTTGGTTAGAATGTGGCCGGCTTTGTCAAGGATGAAGCCGGAGCCCTGGCCGTGCTGCGGGACGACTCCCTCAAAGAAGTTGAAGACCAGGGTGGTGGATGTGATGTTGACCACCGAAGGCAGCACCCGCTTATAGACGGCGATATTGTTCTGCTCCTCGGCGTCGAAGGCGGGCGCGGCCTCAGCCTCGGTAAGCTGAAGCGGGGATTTTGAGCTTTTTGCCCCCAATAGCGAGAAATGGCTCCAGGACGAACCGCCGGGACGGAAGGAGAGATGCGTGGTGAGGTACCAGAATCCTCCCACCAGCAAAACAACCAAGAGAACGCGGCGAATTATCTTCATAGCTCCTAAACCTGAAAGAAACGGCTGAAGTCGTCAGCCGTCAGCCGTCAGTTCCCGGCAAGAACAGCTTGACGCGGAATCGGCGACCACTGACCACTGACAACTGCTATACGGCGGCGGCGCGCCGGGGTTCCACAGGGAAGGCGCGGCCGCCACTTCCTATTCTAAAGACTCATTCAACAGAGAATTGTTGCTCTCCGCCTTGAGGCGCGGCCAGAGGTCGACCACTTGGGCGCGCAGGGCGGATGGATCCCCCGCATTCTCTAGAACGTAATCGGCGCGGGCGGCTTTTTCAGCATCGGGAACCTGCTGCGCCAGGCGGCGGCGGGCATCGGCTTCGACGGCCTCGCGGCCCTCGCCGGATGGGCAGATCTTGAGGGCGTAGCGAGCGATCTTCAGCTCGTCGGGCGCGGTGACCACGACCACGCGATCGATGCGCCGGCGCCAATCGGCAAGCACGGTCTCTTTCTCGCCGCGGGCGCGGGCATCGCGTTCGACCTCAAAGATCAGCGCCGACTCGATCACGGCCACGGCCGCGGGATCGCGGGCAAAGACCGAATCCATCCAGCGGCGCTGCGCCGCAATCACGGGTGGATGAATGATGGCGTTCAGTTCGTTGAGGCGGCCGCCCTGGAATGCCAGTTCCGCCAGGCGCGGGCGATTCAGGCGGCCATCGGGGCTGACGGCCTCCGGTCCGAAGGCGCGCACGATTTCGGAGTAGACCTGCTGTCCCGGTTCCATCAGCGCCCGGCCCAGCTCATCGGCCTCAATCACCTCGGCGCCGAGTTCGCGCAAGTAGCCCGCGACGGTGCTCTTGCCGCTGCCCAAACCGCCGGTGAGGCCGACACGAAGCATCTAGAGGCCCAGCGCGCTTTCAATCTGGTTGAGATGGTTGCGGCGATGCAGGAAACGGCAAAGCATGTGAGCGTGGCCTCCGGTTTCGATCTCCGCCGCCAGCTCCGGAGCAAGCTCTTCCACCTTGCGATCAACGGCCTCGGCGGCCTCGCGGACCAGCGGAATAAGAGACAAAACGGGAATTGCATTGCTCAAAACGCGCACCGCTTCGTTCACCGCGTCCACATTCTCCGAAGAAGCCTTGTAGCCTGTCTTCTCCCACTCCCGCAGCAGGGCGAGGGCATATAAATCCCAATACGCCAAATGGGCCAGTTTGAGGGCCACCGGGCAGCCATTCAGTGTTGGTTGCGCCAGATTCTCCGCAGTCAGCTTAGCGGTGATTTCAAAGAGCCTCTGCCGCTCGGCCCGGTTTTCGGCTATGTATGTTTCAGTCATGGCTGACGGTCCCCCTATGAAGATACGTTATGGCGACGAGTCCAACAAGGCTCGCGGCCTCATAGCCCCCGCCGCATCCTGGCGGCGCGCACCGTGTTGGCCATCAGCATGGCAATCGTCAGCAGGCCCACGCCGCCGGGCACGGGCGTGTAAGCCTCCGCCACTTCAAAGGCCCTGGGATCGACGTCGCCCACAACTACCGAACCCCGCTTGGCAAAGGCCGCCTCGCGCTTGGCGTCGCCTAGGAAAAAGCGGTCGAATTCGGCCCGGTCCGTGATGCGGTTCATGCCCACGTCGATGATCGTCGCGCCGGGCCTTACCATCTCCGCGGTAATGAAGCCGGGCCGGCCGACGGCGGCTACCAGAATATCGGCCTGGCGGGTCATCGCGCCCAGGTCGCGGGTCTTCGAGTGGCAGATCGTGACGGTCGCGTTCTCGTGCAGCAGCAGCATGGCCGCCGGCTTGCCCACAATGTCGCTGCGGCCCACCACCACGGCGTGCCGGCCGGCGATGGGAATGCCGCTGCGCTTCAGAATCTGAATGATCCCCGCCGGCGTGCAGGGCGCAAGCGCCGGCCGCCCCGCCTGCAAGCGGCCCGCATTCACGGGGTGAAAGCCATCCACGTCCTTCGCGGGTGAGACGGCGTCCAGCAGCGCCTTCGTATCGACATGTGCGGGCAGCGGCAACTGGATCAGAATGCCGTCGATCTCGTCTCGCGCGTTCAGGCTGGCTACCAGCGCCAGCATCTCTTCCGTAGTAATGGTCTCTGGCGGCGTAATCAGGTCGCTGTAGATGCCGAGTTCGGCGCAGGTCTGCACCTTGCCGCGAACATAAATCTCCGAGGCGGGTACGCTGCCCACCATTACCACAGCCAGTCCCGGCCGAACGCCGCGCACGGCCAGCTGCCGCGCCTGCTCCGCCACTTCCTGCTTGATCGCCGCGGCGATCGCCGCCCCGTCGAGGATCCTCGGCATTTTGCGCTCCAAAGATTCATCGTACCAAGGGTATGCCGTTGCCCGCTGCCATTCGCGGGGAAGATTCAGTCCAGCAACAGGAATGAGTCCCACTTGACAAGGGTTGGAGTAAACCCATTTACTTATGGGCGAACGTCCAAAGGCTTCGAGGACGATTTCGCCCATTTCAGGTGACGCAATGTTCGGATTGGTCCCCGCCTACCTCGCCGCCGGCTCTTTCGGCTCCCTACCCTCATTCCTGGCCTTCAGCGCGGCGCCTCTGGCGCGTCTGGGCTCGTGGGATATCACCGTAATCGCCCTCTACTTCGGAATGGTCATCTGGATCGGCTTTTACCTCCGGGGCCGGACCAATACCGGCGAAGAGTTCTTCATGGCCGGCCGTCAGATGACCGCCTGGATCGCCGGCCTGAGCTTCGTCTCGGCCAACCTCGGCTCGCTGGAGCTGATGGGCTGGGCCGGCTCGGCCTATCAGTACGGCATCCTGGCCACGCACTGGTACTGGATCGGCGCCATACCCGCCATGCTCTTCCTCGGCCTGGTGATGATGCCCTTCTACTACGTCTCGAAGACGCACTCGGTGCCCGGCTACCTGTTCCTGCGCTACGGCGAGCACGCCCGCGTCCTGGCCGCCATCTCCTTCGCCCTGGAGATGATTCTGATGAGCGGCGTGAACATGTTCGCCATGGCCGTGGTGATGAAGGTCGTTCTGGGCTGGAGCTACACCTTCAGCATCCTGGTCTCGGCCTTCGCGGTTACGCTGTACGTTGCCCTGGGCGGATTGCGCTCGGCCATCTTCAATGAGGTGCTGCAGTTCGTGCTTATCTGGGGCGGCGCGCTCCTGGTGCCCGTGCTGGGCATGATTCAAGCCGGCGGCGTGAGCGGGCTGAAGACCCAGATCATCGCCAATATGCACTCCGACAGCTACTTCCACCTGTGGCGCGATACAGCCCATTTTGCCGACAATCCCATGGGAGTGCACTGGACCGGAATCGTCTTCGGCCTGGGATTCGCGATCAGCTTCGGCTACTGGTGCACCGATTTCCTGGTGGTGCAGCGTGTTCTGGCGGCGCACAACCTGAGGGCCGCGAGGATGGCTCCGATCATCGGATCGTTCTTCAAGATGGCGGTTCCGTTCATCGTCATCCTGCCCGGCCTGCTGGGCCTGGTGCTGTTGCAGAATCCCGACGGCAGCCGCATGCAGTTGATTCCACAGGACACATGGAAGGCCTGCGTTCCGATGTCTTCCGATTGCGCTCCGCTGCTGAAACAGACATCGCTTTCGCCGGCGGTTCAAAAGGATGTGCTGGACCAGAAGGAGGGGCCGCAGTCGGATTTGCACAGCTATAACGAGGTGCTGCCGCTGATGATGGTCCGCTACCTCGGCCCGGGCCTGCTGGGTCTGGGAATCACCGCGCTGATCGCCGGCTTCATGAGCGGTATGGCCGGCAACGTGAGCGCCTTCTCGACGGTGTGGACCTACGACATCTACAAGCCGCTGATCAACAAGAAAGGCACCGACAGCCACTATGTGCTGGTGGGCAGGCTGTCGATTGTGATAGGCGTCATCGTTTCCGTCGGCGCCGGTTACCTGGTGCAGAAGTCGCACGGCATCATGGACTACGTGCAGGCGCTGTTCAGCATCTTTATCGCGCCTCTTCTGGCCACCATTCTCCTGGGCATGTTCTGGAAGCGCGCGAGCAGAATCGCCGGCTTCCTCGGCCTGCTGTTCGGCATCGCCTTCTCGGCCAGCCTTTTCGAGTGGGTCCATGTCTATCCTGCCAAGCTCGCCTACGTGGCGCTTTCGCCTGATGCCAAGCCTATGGCGGAGAACGTCTTCCGCGCGCTTTGGGCTTGTCTTTTCACAGGCCTCGTCATCTTTGTGGTGAGCATGTTTACCAAACCCAGGCCGGTGGCGGAGCTGGATGGCCTGGTCTATGGCGCCACCAAACTGCCCACCGAGGAGCCGGTTCCGTTCTACAAGAACGAGTGGATGTGGGGCGGGCTGGTGGTTGTGATCTTCGCCGTGCTCAACATTCTGTTCTGGTAGCAAGAGAGATTCTGACCTGTCAGCGGGAGGAAAGGGTAAGAAGATATGCGTGGTTCCGGTATTCCCATCTGGTTCTTCATTGGAGCTTTGCTGGTCGCCTATGGAGGGATGATCTTTTGTTACGGCGTCTATGAATGGCACAGCGGAATCTATCCTCCCTTGGTGCAGCTGACCAGCCTGCACACGCCTGTGTGGTGGGGTGCGGTGCTGTTGGCTCTCGGGTTGTTCTATGTGGTGAAGTTTCGCCCAGGGCGCACCGGCAATTAGGCGCTGGCCGGGGCGCGCGAGGCCCCGGACTGGGTTTGGATGAAGGCGCGCCAGACCGTCCTGGCGCGAGGAGTAGTTACATACGATTCCTGTTGCGGGAGTTCCGGAAGAATGACGGCGTTTTCGGTCCCGCCAGGCGCAATGAAGCCGCGCAGGCGGCAAGGATTGAGGGAGCGGAAAAATGGCAGCGCAACGTACGATGACGTTTGGGATCGTGGTAGGCAACCGCGGCTTTTTCCCCGGCCACCTGGCCAAGACGGGCCGCGAAGAGATTATCTCCCTTCTGGAGGCAGCCGGCGCAAAGGCCGTGGTGCTGAGCCCGGAGGAGTCGAGGCATGGCGCCGTGGAAACCTACGCAGAGTCGCAGCGTTGCGCCGCGCTGTTCAAGAAGCACGCGGAGGAGATCGACGGCATCATCGTCACGCTCCCCAACTTCGGCGAGGAGCGCGGCATTGTGGATGCCATCCGTCTTTCCGGGCTCAAGGTTCCGGTGCTTGTGCAGGCCACGCCCGACCGCTCCGAAGACATGACCATCGCCGTCCGCCGCGACGGCTTCTGCGGCAAGATGAGCGCCTGTAACAACCTGATGCAGTACGGCATTCCGTATTCGCTCACCACGCTGCACACCGAGACGCTCGGTTCGCCGGAGTTCAAGACCGACCTGGAGTGGTTCTCCCAGGTCTGCCGCGTCGTCAAGGGCCTGAAGAACCTGCGCATCGGCGCCATCGGCGCGCGCCCCACGGCCTTCAACACCGTGCGCTACTCCGAGCGCCTTCTCGAGGGCAGCGGTATCTCCATCGAGACCCTCGACCTCTCCGAGGTCTTCGGCCGCATCGACAAAATGAAGGATACCGACGACGCCGCGCAGGCCAAGCTGGCTGCTATCAAGAGCTATGTCTCCACCGCCGGCATCACAGACGCGGCGCTGCTCAAGATGGCCAAGCTGGGCGCGGTCATCGACGGCTGGATGAAGCAGACCCACGTTACCGTCAACGCCGTTCAGTGCTGGACCTCGATGGAAGAGTACCTCGGCGTGGTGCCTTGCACCATCATGAGCATGATGAGCAACGACCTGATTCCCTCGGCTTGCGAGGTGGATGTGCCCGGCGTGTTGAGCATGCACATGCTGGCCCTGGCCAGCGGCACGCCCTCGGCCCTGCTGGACTGGAACAACAACTACGGAAGCGATCCCAATAAGTGCGTCTGCTTCCACTGCTCCAACCTGCCCAAGCATTTCTTCAAGGATGTGCGCATGGACTTCCAGGAGATCATCGCCGGCACGGTGGGCAAGGAAAACGCCTTCGGCACCTGCGTGGGCCGCGTGAAGGCCGGCGGAATGTGCTATGCGCGTTACTCCACCGACGATCGCCGCGGCGTGATTCGCGGATACACCGGCGCGGGCAAGTTCACCGACGATCCGCTCACAACCTTCGGCGGCGCCGGCGTGGCTGAGATTCCGCAACTTCAGAAACTGCTCAAGTACATCTGCCGCGAGGGCTTCGAGCACCATGTGGCCGCCAACTTCAGCGATGTATCGAAAGCCATCCACGAAGCGGCGCGCTACCTGGGTTGGGAAAGCTACTACCATCCCGCGCTCGAGGACTGACCGGAGCGCGAACCGCGTGTTCAACAAAAGCTGGGCGCCCCATCCTTTCCGCTTTTTTTGCGGGAAGGGTGGGGAAGCCACGAACCTAGACCGGCGTTTGTGCGTCGGAAGGAAAGCAGAGTCATGAGCAAGAGAATCAGCAAGAGCCTGGTGGTGAATGGCGCCACGCTGGTGACGGAAGACAAGTGGAATGCGGAGCTGAATGCGAAGCACGAGCAACTGGTGAAATGGCTGCGCGCCCAGGGGCTGGCGGGCGTTCTCATCCGCCGCAACGAGAATGTGGCCTGGGTGACGGGCGGCGCGGTGGAGTTGCGCGTGCTCACGCCCTGCGAGACCGGCGTGGCCGCGCTGCTGGTGACCGCTGCCGGCAAGCGTTACTACTTCACCACCGAGAACGAGGCCCCGCGCCTGCACGACGAGGAGTTTGGCGCGCTGGATTTCGAGCCGGTAATCTTTCCCTGGTGGGCGGACGAGACAAATGCCGCCGCCGCCAAGCTGGCCCCGCTCGCGTCGGATACTCCTTGCGCAGGCATGAAGCTCGTCAGCCTGGCTCTGCTGCGCGCGGCGCTGAGCGAGACCGAGATTGCGCGCTATCGCTCGCTGGGCGCTGAAACCGCGGCTGCCACCGTGGAAGCGCTCAACAAGGTCGAGCCCGGAATGAGCGAGTACGACCTCGAAGCCATCACCGCCGCCGCTCTGTTGCGCCGCGGCATCCTGCCCTCGGTCTATCTCTACGCCGTGGACGATCGCATCCTCAAGTACAAGCACGCCGTGGCGCGCGGCAAGCGCCTCGAGCGGTACGCCATGCTCAACCTGTGCTCGCGCAAGTGGGGGCTGGCCATCTCCATCACGCGTTTCGTCCACTTCGGCGCTTTGCCCGCCTCGCTTGGCGAGCGCTTCCGGGCCGCGGCCCAGGTGAACGCGGCTCTGTTGAATGCAACCCGCGTGGGCGCGACTTCGGCCGATCTCTTCGCCGTGGCCCAGGCGGCTTATGCGGCCCAGGGTTTTGCCGGCGAGGAGCGCTTCCACCACCAGGGCGGACCCACCGGCTACGGCGAGCGCGAGTGGGTCGCCACGCCCGCAGGCGCCGAGGTCGTGGTCAACAACCAGGCCTTCGCCTGGAACCCCAGCATCCGCGGCGGCAAGGTCGAGGACACGGTGCTTCTGCGCAACGGGGTCATCGAGAACCTGACCGCGACGCCGGAGTTGCCGCCGCTCGCCGCCGAGGTCAAGGGCAGTGCGTATGTCGCAACGGGAGTGTTGGTGAAGTGAAGCAGGGAGTAGTGAATAGGGAATAGGAAACAGAAGACGGCTGAACACGAACCTGGTTGCCCTAGGTCTCGCCTTTGAGCCTTTGAGAACTGGGATGCTACATTACCCCGAGGCGGATGGATTGGACACCAATCGAGTTGCCGCTATCTGTTCCCTGTTCCCTACTCCCTATTCCCTATTCCCTAACTTCCTTCCACCGGCAGCAGCGTCAGCCTTGCCGTAAGCACCACCAGCGCGGCCCACAGCGTATCGGCGGCCAGCAGGTGGGCTACCTGCACCCATAGCGGGGCCAGCAGGAATACATCCAGCACGCCCAGCGTATAGACCGCGGCCAGCAGCAGCAACACCAGCGCGGATAGGCCGCGATTGTCCCAGGCCGTGGATCGCCGGGCGGCGCGCACCAGAAGCCAGACGAGAAAGATGCTGGCCAGGAAAGCCACGGTGGGGTGCGTCCAGCGCCAGTGGACGAGCCAGCCGCTGGTTGAAGAGAAGTCCTGCGCCAGCGCCAGACCCAGAGACGAGGCCGGGAAGAGCGTGTCGCCGAGGGCGGCCAGCGAGCCGGTGACGCCCACCATCATCACCACGGCAATGGTAGCAACGGCGCCGAAGGGCGCGCCCAGGCGGATGCCGCCGCGCAGATAGCCTTTGTGGCGGCTGAGCAGGTGCGCGGTGAGGGTGAGCGCGGCCACCAGCAGCAGCGTGTTGGTGAGGTGCAGCGCGAGATACGCCGGGCGCAGCGGCGACTGGCTCTGCGCAGTGAGCCCCAGCTTGACCAGCAGCGCTCCGAGCGTGGCCTCAATCAGCGTGAACACAACCGAAGCGATTGCTGCCGCGCGGGCCAGATGGCCGCGCGCCGTGCCGGCGAAGGTCCACGCCGCGAGGCCCACGACCAGGAAGAACGAGAGGCCGCTCGTGAGCCGATGGGTGAACTCGATCATGGTGTTCACGCTAGCCGAGTGCTGCATCACCGTGCCGTTGCACAGCGGCCAGTGGTTCCCGCAGCCGGCTCCCGAGCCGGTGGCGCGCACCAGCGTGCCCCACAGGATGACGGCGATGAAGTAAACCTGCACGCCCCAGGCAAAGCGGCGCAGGGCAGGCGAGGGCAAGCGTTTCGGATCGGGTGGAACAACGGCAGCAGGCATAAAGAAAGGCTCCGGATGGAACCCAACAGTGTAGAACAGGCGGCAGGCTGCCAGATCGCATTCCGCGGCTACAGGCGCGAGCCGGGGCTAGAAGAGGCGGCCAAGGGTGATAGAGAGTTTGCGGTGGCCGGCGTCGCCGACGGAGCCGCCGAGGGAGATGGCGCCAAGCGGCGTGGCGGCGACCAGACCGGCTGATCCATCCTGGCGGAGGATGGCGCGCGCCTCTGGAGACCATATCTCGCCGGCCTCGTAACCGACGATGGCGTAAAGTCCCTGTCCGTGGCCGGTGGGCAGCGCGGCCAGTCGGCGGAGGTAGCCGGCGCGGGCGAGATACGTGTCGGTGCCGCGAAATTCGTCGAAGGACGAGGCGGAGAGGCGGCGCGGGCCGCCGAGAGTGAAGCGGTAAGGCTGAGCGACATTGGCGCGCAGATAGGAGTTGATGTCGGCGGTGAGGCCAACGATATTCCGCTCGCTCAACTGCCAGGTGCGGGCGCTGGAGAGCATGACGAGGGGTGCGTTGCTGCTTCCGACGGCATGGTAGAGGGCGCCGGCGGCCGCCGTGAGACGAAACCCCTGGGGCGAGACGGTTCCCGAGGATTCCCTGTCGATGTTGATGCGGAACAGGCCGGTTTGCGCGGTCCCGGAGAGATAGGGTCCGCCGCCGGAGCCCGTGGTGAGGCTCCAGTGGGTGTCCTCGACGCGCCATTCGGTGGAGATTTGCACGGAATTGCCGATGGAGCGCCCGGCCTCGACGCCGGCATCGAGGTTCTGCTGGAAGCGCTCGGCGATGCGCTTCTGATCGGCCCAGATGTAAACGGGCTCGCGGACAATGCCGGCGCGCGGCTCGAGGAAGAACCCATTGGGACTGAGGAGCCGGTAGTATTCGGCGGAGAGGTCGGTCATATAGCCGAGGCGGGCGCCAACGCGAAGTTCCGATCCGAAGCCGCCGAGATTCTGATCGACCAGGCGGAGGTTCAACTCCGCACGGGTGATGTTGGAGGTTTCGGCGGCCAGATCGGGGCCGATAAGGAGGTAGGGCGGGCCAATTGGATCCTTGGTGAGATGGACCAGAATCCCGGTATCCGGACCGGCGGCGTCCGCGGCGGCGGCATTGGGGCCGGGAGCGGCGGCTGCGGCTGGTGGCGGAGCGAAGGTTTCGTAGGTGGCCGTGTAATCGCCATTGGACTGGATGGGCTTCAAGGCGTCAAGGGTATTGGCGGGCGAAATGGGCCGGCCTTGAAGGGGCTTCATGTCGGCGAGAACCTCCTGCTGGGCGCCGGGCTCGCCGCCATCCACCTTCGCCTGCGTCAGAACGGCCGGGCGGAGCAGGCCGGGTTGGGCGCGGCGGCGGAGATCGCGCGCGGCGAGGTAGGCCTTCCAGCCGGCATCGTCGAGGGCGTAGCGGAGCAGGGCGGCGCGGTTCCTTTCGGCGGCCTGATAGCCGGCGTCGATCAGGTCGCTGCCCTTGGCGTAATCCATGGTGGAGAACTTTCCGACGGGGACGGAGACAACGACATCGGCCAGGCGCCTGGCCTCATCGACGTTGCGGTCGATGCCGGCCGAGAACGTGCGATTGAGAACGCCCACGATGGAGGAGACATCGGCGCCGGAGAGGGTTTCGTCCTCCAGGTGGACGGCGATCACTGTATCGGCGTGTAGATCGTGCTTGAGGACATCGGTGGGCAGGTTGTCGAGGATGCCGCCGTCGACGAGATAATGGCCGTTGGCAGCCTGCACCGGCGGGAAGACGCCGGGAATGGAGATGGAGGCGCGGACGGTTTGGGGCAGCGGACCGCCGGAAAAGGTGATGGATCGCAGGGTGTCGAGGTCGGTGGCGACGCAGCGGAAGGGGATGGGAATCCGGTTGTAGTCCAGCTCCTGGCGGTTGTAGGCGAGCATGTTCGTGGTGAGGAATGCCTCGAGGCCGCGATCGGAGAACAGGGCGTTGCGCACTTCGGGACCGTGCTTGAGGCCGACGGTGATGGCGGCTGGGTTCTGGCGGCGGTCCTGGCGGCGGCGGAAGCTGGAGTCGCGGTAGGGAATCTGCAGGGTGAAGACGTCCTTGAAGGCATTGCTGACGGCCAGGGCGCGCATCTCGGCGGGGGTTTGCCCGCCGGCATAAAACGCGCCGACAAGGGCGCCCATGCTGGTTCCGGCGATGCGGTCGACAGGGATTTGATGTTCCTCAAACCATTGGATAACGCCGATGTGAGCCAGGCCGAGGGCTCCGCCGCCTTCAAGAGCCAGGCCGATGACGGGGCGGTCGGGCGGAACGATGGCGGGCAGGGGTGCAGGCTGTGGGACGACGGCAGCGCTGGGACCGGGGCCGGCGGGTGGCTGGGCCGGCTGCTGGGCAGCGGCGGCGATGGCAACGGCGGCAAAGAGGATTGCGGCATATTTCCGGGGCATGGGCACACCTTCCGAAGAAGCACCTGCACACACGTTAACGCCTGCGCGCCGCATGACGCTACGACGAGCGGTGCAATCGAAACGAATGGAAATTGAATCCGGAGACGCGGCGGTCCGATGCGAGGGGGCGAATGCAGAGACGCCCTCCAGGTCCGCTGAGGGGACCGCGAGGGCCATTCCAGAGTGCGGGAGCCTGGGCGCAAGTTGATCGCGGCCCGATTCGGAACGGCATCGCGTCGAGGTGGCGAACTGAAACGGCCCTACTTCGGCGGGGCCGGGACGAACCCTTCGCGCTTGCGGCCGGGCTCCGGTTTGGGCTTTGGTTTCGGGGCCTTCTTAACTTCTTTCCTGCCTTTGTCTTTGCTTCCCATGGGTGCAAGTGTGACACAAAAGGGGGCGGAAGGAAAAGACAAAAAACATGTGCCTCGAATTCAATGGAATGGTATATTGCCCATATTTCGCGTTCCGTGCGCAGAGGAGGAAATAGAATGGCAGGTATCTCCGCCACAAGTTCGCAGCGCGCCGGCTTTCGCCTGGTCATGGCCATGCTGGGGATGATCGCTCTTCCCGCAGCGTTGACGCTTCACACGGTGCGAGCGCCCGGACCGTTCAGCGCATCGGCGTCCAATCCGTCGCCTTACGGTTACACCGTCAGCCTCCTGATGTTCCTTGTTCCCATCCTGGTGATCGGTCTTTGGCTCGTGCCGCGGGAGGGCGTGAGGATATCGAAGCGGGCATTCGTCCGCACCATTGCCATCCTGTTCCCGATGGGAGCGGCCCTGGATTTCTTCTTTGCCCGGTCGTTCTTCAAGTTCCCCAATCCCGGCGCCACGCTCGGCATCCGCGCGCCGGCTCTGGGCGGAGGCGTGCCCATCGAGGAGTATGTCTTCTATCTCACGGGCTTCACGGCAATTCTGCTTGTTTATATCTGGCTGGATGAATACTGGCTGGCGGCCTACGGCATCCCCGCGAATGCCGCGGAGAGAGCGCAGTTCGACCGGCTGCTCCGCTTTCACCCGCAGTCGCTGGCCTGGGCTGTGGCGCTGGTTGGGGCGGCCATTTTGTATAGGTGGGCGTTTGTGAAGGAGCCGGGATTTCCGGGATACTTCACCTTTCTTGCGCTGGTAGCTCTGGGGCCGTCGGCGGCGCTGCTTCCCGCGGCGATGCCGGTGATCAACTGGCGCGCCTTGAGCTTGACCATGTTCATCATCCTGCTGACCAGCCTGCTTTGGGAGGTGACGCTGGCCGTGCCTTACGGCTGGTGGGACTTCCAGGATGCGGCCATGCTGGGCGTCCGCATCACGGCATGGAGCCGCCTGCCTGTCGAAGAGGTCTCGGTGTGGATTGCCGTGACCTATGCAACGGTGTTTGTCTACAAGATAACGCGGCGCTGGCAGACGTCGGGGAAGCGCATCAGACAAGCGCTGATGGGATAAGCCCTTCGCCCTTGCAGCCGCGCTCCGATGCGGGCGTTGGCTTCGGGGCTTTCCTGGCTTCCTTCCTGTCGCTGTTCTTGCTTTCCAGAGTGTGGAGTATCACGCCTGCTGTGATTTAGCTCACATACAGGCGTCCGAGACGCTCCTGTACTGTGAGATATGCGAGAAGTGTTCCAGATCACATTGAGATAGGCTCGCGGAACCTTCCGGCGCGGTCGCCGTGGAGAGGTCTTGATGAACGTCTTCAAGGATGCAGGGCATCTTGTCCGGTTTGCGGGGCTCTTCGTCCTCGCCTTTCTGGTGTTTCTGGTGGTGCGCCACTACGTCGTCCCCAAGAGCTTTGGAGAATATGGGCACTACCGCGGAGCAGCCATCGGCGAGATTGCCGCTCATCCGATCAAATTCGCCGGGCACGACACCTGCGAGACCTGCCACGCGGACGTGGCGGACGTGAAGAAAAGCGGCAAGCATGCGCACGTGAACTGCGAAGCCTGCCACGGAGCGCAGGCCAGCCACTCCGGCGCCGCCGACCCATCGACAGTGAAGCCCGTACTGCCCGACACGACCGTGCTCTGCGCTCGATGCCACACCGCCAGCGCGGCTAAGCCCAAGGGCTTTCCGCAGGTTGTGCCGGCGGATCATTCGACGGGGTTGCCCTGCGATACCTGCCACAAGCCGCATAGCCCGGCGATGGATGCGGGAGGCGCGAAATGAATATCTCCCGGCGTCAAATCATGATTCTTCTGCCGGCGGCGGCGGTGGCATGGAAGTACGTGCTTGCCGGAACCCCGGAAGAGTCGCCCAACTACAAGATGAGCGATCACTGGTGGAGCATGCTGATCGACATTCCCAAGTGCATCGGCTGCGGTAACTGCGTGCGCGCCTGCCAGACCGAGAACGATGTGCCGGACAAGAACTTCCGCACATGGGTGGAGCGCTACCACATCTCGGACTGGCAGATGGCCAACCCCCTGGGCGGCATGGTTAACCCCATGACCGATCCGCAGGTTATCTCACCAGACGGCGGCAAGGAAGGCTTCCCGGTGGCCACGGATGAAAGCGGAAAGTACTTCTTCGTTCCCAAGCTCTGCAACCATTGCGCGGATTCTCCCTGCACGCAGGTTTGCCCGGTGGGCGCCACGTTCGTAAGTCCGGATGGAGTGGTGCTGGTGGACCAGACTTACTGCCTGGGCTGCGCCTACTGCGTGCAGGCCTGCCCCTATGGCTGCCGCTACATTCATCCTGAGAAGAAGGTAGCGGACAAATGCACGCTCTGCTATCACCGGATTACCAAGGGACTTACCACCGCCTGCTGCGAAGCCTGCCCGACGGGGGCGCGGCAACTGGCCGACCTGAAGAACCCCAAGGATCCAATTCACGAGTTTCTAAAGACCCACAGCGTGCAGGTGCTGAAGCCGCAGATGGCCACCGGCGCAAAGGTCTTCTACAACGACCTGGACGGTTCAGTGCGGTAAGAGCGGCTTTTAGCTGTTAGCCTCTAGCTACTAGTTTGTTTGTTGTGAGGTTGAGTTCACAGGACTCCAGTAGCGAAGCTAAGAGCTAAGAGCTAGATGAGTGAGGGATTATGAACGGTGTCGAAGGCTTCATGTATCCGAACGAATTCGGGTTGCAATGGAGCGTGCTGATCGTCCTCTATCCGTTCATCACGGGACTGGTGGCGGGCGCGTTCATTCTGGCGTCGCTGGAGCGGGTTTTCCGGGTCGAGGCGGTCAAGCCGACTTACCGGCTGGCGCTGTTGACAGCACTGGCTTTTCTGCTGGTGGCGCCGCTGCCATTGCAGTTGCATCTTGGCCATCCGGAGCGTTCGCCGGAGATGTACTTCACTCCGCACAGCACCTCGGCCATGGCCATGTTCGGCTATGTGTATCTTTGGTATCTGATGGCCGTGCTGGTACTGGAGATATGGCTCGACTACCGGCGCGAGATCGTTCTGCTTTCGCAATCGAGCAAGGGCCTGCTGCGCCTTGTCTACCGTGCGATGACGTTGGGGTCGGATAACATCAGCGAGCGGTCGCTTGCCATCGACGAACGCGCGGGATGGATTGTGACGCTGGTCGGCATTCCTTCGGCGTTTCTGCTGCACGGGTATGTCGGCTTCATCTTCGGCTCGGTCAAGGCCAATCCCTGGTGGTCGTCGCCTATGATGCCAGTGGTGTTCATCTTCTCGGCCATGGTGTCGGGGATTGCCGGCGTGATGCTGCTCTACATGGCCATCGTCAAGCTGCGCAAGGAGAAGATCGACATTCGCTGCGTGGACACCATCGCCATGTACCTGTTCTATATCTTCATCATCGACTTCAGCCTGGAGATGCTGGACCTCGTTCACCGCATCTACGAAGCCGACGAGTCCTTCCGCAGCCTGAACTTCATGGTCCATACTCAGCTTTACATCCCCCACATCGTCATCCAGATCTGCCTGGGTACGCTGACGCCCATCATCCTGCTGGGCATTACCCAGGTGGTGAAGTTGCCGGAGATAACGCGCAAACGAATCTACTCCGTAGCCGGATGCCTGACGCTGATCGGGATCTTCGCCATGCGCTGGAATGTGGTGATCGGCGGACAGTTGTTCAGCAAGAGCTTTCTGGGCTACACCACCTACAAGATGGGCCTGGTGACGCGCGAGGGGCTGCTGGTGGCGATCGCGTTGACGTTGCTGCCGCTGCTCCTGCTGTGGGCGCTGGTGAAGCTGCTGCCTCCGTGGCCCGCAAAGAGCGCACCCGCAGCCGCGGCGGGGGATTGAGCGCGGCAGAGAGCCGGCTTGCTTCCGGGTGGAAATCATGGCTGATCTTCCCGACGACATAACTCGGCTCGGCGCGCGCCTGGAAGCATTGGAAAGGCGCATCGAGGCGCTGGAGCATCCTTCCAGGGCATCGAGCCCAGTTGCCGCGCTGGAGCCGTTCCCGTCGCAGGCGGCGCAGGCCGGCGAGACGCCCTCCTCGGCGCTGGCGGGCGGAGCGTTTACCGTCGTGGGAAGGGCCATGCTGGGCATTGCCGGAGCCTATCTTCTGCGGGCGGTTGCCGAGTCCACCTCGCTTCCCAAGCTGGGTGTAGCGGCCGTTGCCATCGCCTACGCGATCTTCTGGCTGGTCTGGGCCGCGCGCGCGCCGGCGGGGGCATGGTTTGCCAGCGCGACCTATGCATGCACGTCGACCTTGATCCTGGCGCCCATGCTTTGGGAGTTGACGCTGCGCTTCAATGTATTGCCGGCGGCGGCGACAGCGGGCTTGCTCGCAGCGTTCGTATGCGCGGCCTCTGCCTTGGCCTGGAAGCGCAAGCTTGCGCCGGTGGTCTGGGTGGCCAATGCGGCCGCGGCTCCGCTGGCCCTCGCCTTGTCGATCGCGACGCATGAGCTCGTGCCTTTCATCGCTGCGCTGCTCGTGATGGTTCTTCTCAGCGAGTACGCGGCGGGACGCGATCGCGGCCTGGGAGTGCGGATGCTCTCGGCGGCCGCTGCCGACGTGGCGATATGGGCGCTGATCTTCATCTACTCCAGCCTGCCAGGCACGCGCGCGGATTACCCGGTGCTGGGAACGGCGGCCTTGCTCGCGCCCGGCTTCGCATTGTTCCTGATCTGCGGGGTGAGCGTGGCCGTGAAGACCGTGCTGCGGCAGCAGACGATTACGGCCCTCGAAACCATCCAAACGGTGATCGTGTTCCTGTTGGCGGCTTCCGGCTTGCTTTGTTTCGGGGCGCGCAGCGGCGCGACCGTTCTGGGCGTCCTCTGCCTGCTCTTGTCCGCGGCAGGTTATTTCGCTGTCTTTGCCGTCTTCAACCGGATTCCAGAGCGGCGCAATTATCGCGTATTTGCCGCCTGGAGTGCGGTGCTGTTTCTCTCCGGCTGCGCGTTGTGCCTGCCGCCGCTGTGGATGGCGGCGAGCCTGTGCGCGGCGGCAGTTGCGGCTGCGTTCCTGGGCGTGCGGCTGAGCCGGCCGGCGCTTGAGTTCCACGGCCTGGCGTATCTGCTGGCGGCCTCGGTCGCATCCGGTCTGCTCCAATACGCCTTCCGCGCTCTGGCTGGGACGCTCCCCGGCGCGCCATCGACGAGCGTCTGCCTGGTTTCCGCCTGCGCCGTTCTCTGCTATGCGGCCGGGAAGCCCTGCCAGGGAGAGAGGTGGACGGGGCAGGTTCTTCCTGTCGTCTCCGCAACTCTGGCCGTCGGCGCCATGGCGGCGCTGGCGGTTGAATGTCTGATGGGCTTGCTTGGCCTGGGCGCGAATCCCGCCCCGCATCACCTGGCTTTCCTGCGCACGCTGACGCTCTGCGCGGCGGCTCTGGCACTGGCCTTCAGCGGCGCGCATTGGCGGCGGATGGAGCTGACCTGGATCGGCTGCGCCACCCTGGTGCTGGTTGCGGCAAAGCTGGTCTTTGAAGACCTGCGCCACGGGCACCTGGAGTTCGTCGCCGCTTCCATCTTTCTCTTTGCGGTCACTTTGATTGCCGTTCCCCGCATCGCGCGCATGGGGCACAAAGCGCTCGACGCAGCGTGACGGAAGACGCCGCACGATGCGGCGCGAGTTGGGGAAGTGGTCTGCGCAGAACGGCTGCTTGTGCAGGCCGGAACTTCGGTGATCCTTGCCCGCTCCAAGTGGGCGCCACACCCCCGGGGATTGGAAGCCGCGGCCAAGAACTCCGCGGCGCTCTATACTGCCCGAATCTCCATGGTCTTTCCCAGCGCCTTCAGCGCGCCGGCGATGCCGTCGATCCGTGACGTATGGTGCAGGTTGACCAACCTGGTTACCTCCTGCGGCGTCATTTGCAACCGCCGCGCCAGATCGACCGGGCGGACCTTCTGCACGACCATCTCGTTCAGGAGCAGCACCTTGGCCGAAAGGCTGGCTGGCAACTCCACCACATGCTGACCGCGCTTCGGCTTGGATGGAGGAGGAACCGGCCGCCCCGATTCCAAATAAAAATCCAGCGCCGATTCGAGAACATCCGCGCCGTGGCGCAGCGCGTCTTCTTTGCCTTCACCCTGTGTGATTGCTTCGGGAATATCGGGGAAGGTCACTACGAACCCACCTTCTTCGGCTGCTTCAAGATTCACCGGATAGCGCAACATACTCCTCCTATTTCAGCCCCAATTGCTTCTTGATGCCCTCAACCAGGCCCTTCTTGAGTTCCTTGCTGTGCATTGGGAGGAAGGTTATTTTACCGTTCAATTCCACTCTCAGATGTGAGCCTTTGGCGCTCGTGAAGGTTGCTCCCTGCGCCGCCAGCCACCGCTTGAACTCGCTGCTCTTCACCGGCGGACTCCGGTTGCGACTCCCGGCATCCCACTGGCATAGTGGGCTGCCATTTCCTATCGAATATAAGCAATTTTGCTTATTCTGTCCATAGGTTGCCCGCCCACCCGGGAAACGCCCGCGCCTGCGCCTTACGCTGTGTCACCCTTTCGCGGGCTTGGCTCGCGCCGGCTCCCTGATGACAATCGTCTCCGCGATGCGGTCATGGACGCAGGTGTGGTTGGGGTAGATGAAGTACTGGAAGAAGCCGAATCCACCCTCCAGCGCGGAGGCGCCGTAGCCCAGGGCGCGCTCAATTGCCTGCCAGAGCGTGATCCTGTCATGTTCCAGCGAGACGATGCGGATGCGCAGCAGGCGCTTGCCGGGCGTGAGTCCGTTGGTCTTCCAGACAATCAGGCCGAAGTAGAGAACCAGCCAGAGCACCCAGGCCAGATCCTTCATCTCGTGGAAGTCCAACCTCACATGCGTATGGGCCGAGTCATAGAGATTCTCCTTCAGGTGCAGTACGTCCTCAACGAGGTATTTCGAGAAAAGAATGGCCGGGCCGTAGGTTAGGCAGACGAGGAAAATGTCAATGGCGTAAGCGGCAAGTCGGCGGCCAAACGGCGCCAGCGGAGCACCCGCCAAAGCCTCCGCGCGCGCGGTCTCGTGAGGATCGAAGACGTCTTTTCCTTTACGGTTTGTCATGCAAACACTATAGAGCCTTCGCAAGACAATCCGGGCCGCGCCCGATTCTTCCTGATAGCATGTCGGTATGAATTCGACGCCGTTTCGCAAGTTCCTTCGCGCCGGGTCGATCGCCGGCGTTGTTTTGTTCCTGGGCGCGATGCTCAACCTCTCCCGCGCCATAGCTCAGGATGCGCATGCAGCCGCGCAGCCGGATTCCGCAGCGGCCAATGCGGCGGATCGCGCCCGTATCGACGAGGTGCTCAAGGGGCTGAACCGGGGCCGCTTTGTGGACGAGTTGGCAGTTTCCCCGGACGGCAAGCGGCTGGCATGGACTGAGCTGGGTGGCGGGGGCGAGGAGATTCGCGTGGCCCCGCTGGACGCACTCGCCAGGAGCGAGCCCGTTACGGCGGCGGCCAAGCCGGAGCAGCAATGCCTCGAGAGCGAGCTCGCCTGGGCTCCGGATTCGAAGGCGCTGGCTTTCTTCTCCGACTGCGCCAACCGGGGCGCACAGATGGATTTGTATCTGTCCCGGCTGGACGGCAAGCCGGCGCGGCGGCTGTCCGCGCTGAAGGGCTATTTGGACGCGCCGGCTTTCTTGCCGGACGGGAGCCGGGTGGCCTTCCTGTATGTGGAGGGGGCGACGCGGCCGGCTGGCGCGCTGGCCGCCATGGACCCGCCGGCGGGGGTGATCGGCGAAGACGATGTCGAGATTCAGCGGGTTGCCGCGGTCACTGTGCCCGCCGACTGGGACAGGGAAGAAGCGCCCGCGACGAACGGCCCCTCGGAGGAGCGCTCGCCGGCATATCTCCAATCGCTCTTCGATTTCCTCACTCCCGCCAATCTGCATGTGTACGAGTTCGACTGGCGGCCGGATTCCAAGGGGCTGGCGTATGTGGCCGCCGATCCGCCGGGAGAGAACAACTGGTGGGTGGCGAAGCTGTACACGCAAGCGATCGGCTCCGCGCCTGCCGCTATTCTGGCGCCCGCGGTGGTTGCCGGACAGCTGCACGGGTTGCAGATCGCCGTGCCGCGGTGGTCTCCGGACCAAAAGGCGATTGCCTTCATTGGCGGATTGATGAGCGACCAAGGGGCGACGGGAGGCGATGTGTGGATGGTCTCCGCCGATGGAGGCGCGCTGCGCAACCTGAGCTCCGGACAGCCGACTTCGGCGGTCTGGCTGGAGTGGGAAGACAAAGAGAATCTCTTTGTGAGCGAGCTTGCGGGGGGCGACTCGCAGTTGATTCGTTATCATCTGCAAGGCGACTGGACAGCCGCGGCCGGGCAAGTCGAGTTTGGCCCGCCTATCTTCAAGATTCCAGGCACCGTGGGCGACGGACGGCTGGAGATGAGCCTTTCCTCGACCGCGAATCGCTCGATTTTCGTGTTCCGGGCGAGCACCTTCGACCATCCGGAGGAGATCTATGCGGCCAGACCGGGGAGCGCGACCAGCGATGAATTGGCGTTCCGGACCCAGTTGTCGCACTTCAACGACGGCGTGGAACCGGCTTGGGGCAAGAGCGTCTCATTGAACTGGAAGAGCGACAAATTCCAGGTGCAGGGTTGGCTGATGCTGCCCAGGGATTACGATCCGGCCAAGAAATATCCGCTGCTTGTGGAGGTTCATGGCGGCCCGGCCTCGGCGGTCGTGGCGCATTGGGGCGTGGACGGCGTGCTGGGCGCGGCTGTCTTCTCGGCGCTGGGTTACTTTGTGTTGCAGCCTAATCCGCGCGGCAGTTATGGGCAGGGCGAGGAGTTTACCCAGGCCAACCGCAAGGACTTCGGCTACGGAGACCTGCGCGACATTCTGGCCGGGGTGGACGCGGTGGAGGCCCAGTACCCGGTGGACCCGAACCGCGTGGGTCTGACCGGCTGGAGTTACGGCGGATTCATGACCATGTTTGCCGTGACCCAGACGCAGAGGTTCAAGGCGGCGGTTGCGGGCGCCGGGATCTCGGACTGGCAGAGCTACTACGGCGAGAACTCCATCGACCAGTGGATGATTCCTTATTTCGGGGCTTCGGTCTACGACGATCCGTTGGTGTACGCGAAGAGCTCGGCTATTACATTTATCAAGCAGGCCGCGACGCCGACGCTGGTATTGGTGGGCGACCGGGACGGCGAGTGCCCGGCGCCGCAGTCCTTCGAGTTCTGGCATGCGCTGCGCGACCGGCGCGTGCCCACGCAGTTGGTGGTTTACCCCAACGAAGGGCATGGGTTTGTGAACCCCGCGCACCGGCGGGACGTGATGGAGCGCGCCGTGGAGTGGTTCCAGCGCTACATGCCGCCGGAGTAGGGAATTGCTCGCCATCGGCGCGCGGCGGCGTCTATGCAGCAGGCGCGGGGTGCACGGGCGCGGCCTTCTGCCGGGAACCAGCCGGTCCTGATACACTTTTCATTGGAGTTCCGGAGAGCGTGTTTCGCCGACCGGCTCAAGGAACAGCGTATGGCCGGGAGCCGGGCATTTGGTCAAGGGGTGGTTTGGACAATTGACTGGATGAGCGGAGTCACCGGCGGTAGCCTGCCTTGGGCATGTTGACGGGCCGTTATAGAGCGTTCTTGCAGTCTCCGCGGTGTTGCGGGCAACCTGCCGGGGGGAGATTCTCCTGGAAAGGAGCCCCTTGGGCCGGCGGTTTGCGATGGCGGCGATTGAAGAATCGCTATGACCCAATTCCTTAACGGATTCGGAGAGACCGTTCCGCGGTTTGAAGAGGCGGGGCGGGGAGGATTCATGCGGCGGTTCTTGACGCTTGTCTGCTTGTTGTGCCTGGCCGTTCCGGCCGGGATATCGATCTCCGGCTGCACGCGCAATCCCGGGGCGGACTATTGCAACGGCCTGGGTTATGGGCTGAAGGACACGGATGTGGCGTCCATCGTGCTTAACCCGCAGACCACCGGCATCTCGCTGGCCTTTGGGCAGACGCAGCAGGCTTCCGCCCCCTCTGCCCAGAACTGCAAGGGTACAGCGGCCTCCTTTTCCGGTAAGTACGCCTATGGCACGACGAATAACCTCTTGGTGGACATCTCGCCCACCGGCAACATCTGCGCCGGGACGTGGAACCGGAACACGGGTGGCGGGATAGCCGACTACACCATCTGCAACAAGCCGAATCCGCCGCCGTCGACCGGAGGCTTGCCTTACGGGATTGCGTACATCACGGCCTCCGCGCAGTCGGTCACTTCCAATCCCGTGGAGGTTTTCGTCCACGCGCAGGTGACCTCTGTCACCCTTGTCGGGCCGCAAACCTGCCTTTCGCAGGGGCAGGAGGCGCGACTGGACGCGCAGGCCTGCTTTGTGGGAAGCAACAACCAGCAGCAGCTGCTCTGCGCGCCGTCTTCGGTAGCCAGCGCGAACTATGCCTGCCCGCTGCCTCCCGGCGTGACCTCGGTTCCCGACTGCACGGCGGCCATTGGCACGCTCAGCTATACCGGGATCACATCGAGCATTGCCTCGATCAATAGCGAGACCAACCAGATCACCGCCGCGCAGCCTGGAACGACCGAAATCTCCGCTTCGGTGGCCGGAGGGAGTTCATCGGCCGGGTACTTCTCCACCTGCCCGCCGCGGTCGATCAGCCTCACCCTGGCCAATGGCGCGGAACAGGGAACAATCACCCAGGGGGTGCAGCAGAATCTGGTGACCACGGTTCTGGACACCAACAATCTGCCCATCACCGGTCTTTCGCTGGACTACCAGTCGACCGATCCGATCGACATCTCCGTGGGACCCGGCGGGGGGATCGCGACCACCTTCCCGGGCGTGGCCTCGATCTACGCCATTTGCCAGCCTTCCTCCTGCAATCCGTCTCCCATCAACGAGATCGGCTTGTATGGAAGCGGCCTTTCAGTTACCTCCAACCCGGTCACGGTGACCACCCCGGGTACGGCCAGCGATTACGTCTTTCTGGCGGCGCCGGGCCAGTCGCAATACTTCGTTCCCGTCGAGCTGCTCACCGGCACAGTGGGCTCGCCGGTGCGCCTGCCTTATGTGCCGAATTCGATGGTGATGGACCGCAACGGTATCAATCTTTACTTCGGTTCAGCCCGCGAACTGATGGTCTATAGCGCTCTCAACAACCAGATGAGCAAACAGGACGCAACCGTTCCCGGCGTGGTGCTGGCCGTTTCTCCCGACAATACGACGCTGCTGATCAACGATCAGCAGCGCCAGGTCTTCTATATCTACAGCACCACCGCCGGCATCAGCTCGACCACTGGAGGCGTGGGCAACGCCGCTGCCTGGACGCCGGACTCGAAGACGCTGTACGTCACCGACAACGCCAGCCTGGGCGCCGGCCACAGCGACACCCTGTACGTCTACAACCAGAACACGGGCTGGACGACCTACCCGCTGCCGCCGAGCCCGCTCAACCAGGGTCCGCTGCCGCCGAATGCGGGCGTTCCGAGCACCATGCAAACCCCGGCGCTCACCATCCCCAGCGTGGGCGCCTACCTGCGCGGCTCGCCCACCGAGGCGCACACCTGGTGCCCCTCCGGCGCGGTTGGCAGCGTAGCCTTCTATCCTCTCGGAGATACGGTTCTTGATGCGTCCAACAACCCGGTGCAGACCGATACGCTGGCCGCCACCACGGACGGCCGGCACATCCTGGGCGCCGCTCTTATCAATGGCGGGATCACGCTCTCCGACATCGGAGTCGCCATTCCCAGCGGCGAATGTCCCGGCGCCGGGTCGAACACGCTCACGCCGCTCACCATTCCCCACACGGTCAACCAGGCGGCGCTCGGCAACGTGAGCGCAGCCGCCGTGAATCAGGTGGTGCCTTCGCCGGCCTCCAACCTGGCTTTTATCACTTACACGCCGGCTTCGGCCACGCATAATGCCTTGCTCCCCTACTACGTGCCGGGTACGGGTGTTAGCTATGTGACGCTGACCGACTGCCCGAAGACGCTGCCGTCTGGTGCGCCAAACCCTGCCTGGCCTTGCATTACAGCGCCCCTGGCCGGAGCTTTCAGTCCGGACAATACGCTGTTCTTCGTCTCCACCGCGGGCGACAATCTGGTCCACTACCTCAGCGTGCCCCTGGTTACCACCAACCCGGCAAAGGCCGACACACAGCAGATCGCTCCCAACCTGCCCGCGTGTACGCCCGTTGCCGACGGCGGCGTCGATCCCGGCTGCACGCTGGCCGCGCCCACCACCAGCCCGGTCCCGGCCACGGTCATCTTCGTCAAGCCGCGTTCCACGACATAGGCGTCGCTTGATGGAGGCAATCCACGCAAGAGGCCGGCCGCCAGCCGGCCTTTCTTGCGCATGGACACGAAGGAACGCGAGAAGGCGGAGCCGTCGCCACGCGATAGAATCGAAGCATGATCAAGGGAATCTCCTTTCTTCGCCCTGCCGGCAGCGCCGCGGCCTATGAGCGGCTGGCGAGCTTCTTTTCCGCGCTGGGTTTCGAGTCCGGAAAAGGGTGGAACGAGGAGAAAAGCCGAGGCGCGGCATTTCTGGCGCCGCTGGGCAACCTGGAGTTTGTCGATGGCGAGTTTCCCTCCACCGCCGATGTGCTGGTGGAGGTGACCGCTCTGGATGCCGCGCACCAGGCGGCCGAGAGCTGGCTGCGCGCCCAGGGCGGCGATGCGGCAGTCGCGCGCCTCTCTTCCATCACTGAAACCCACTGGAAGTCACGCATCTTCACCGTTGAGCCGGAGCCGGGGTTTCGGTTCAGCTTCTGGGCCTGGACCGATCCGGTCAAGGGAAGGCCGGTGGCCGTCGAAGGCGATCTCTCCGCCGCCGGAATGCGCTTTGCCATGGTCGTCGCGCGCTGGAATGCGGTCATTACCGAGCGCCTGCTGGAGGGCGCGCTGGATGCTCTGCTGCGCAGCGGCGCCGGGCGGGCGGCGATTGAAGTGATCCGCGTTCCGGGCGCATGGGAGATTCCGGCGGCGGCCCGCGCCGTGGCCAGCCGGGGCAAAGCAGACGCCATTGTGACGCTAGGCTGCCTGCTGCGCGGCGAGACCGCACACTACGAGGCCATCTACAACCAAGTGGCGCGCGGTATTGGACAGTCGCAGCAGGAGACCGGCATCCCGCACAGCTTTGGCGTGCTGACCTGCGAGACGCTGGAGCAGGCGCTCAACCGGGCCGGCGTCAAGGGGGGCAACAAGGGCTTCGAGGCTGCCCTGGCAGCCATCGAGATGGCGAGCCTGAGACGCAAGCTCCGGGCGCAAGAGCGTGGGGCGGAAGGCGGCCCAGCTTGATCGCCGGACCGCGCCGCAAGTCGCGCGAACTGGCCATGCAGATGCTCTTTCAGGCGGACATCGGCAAGCAGACCCCGGACCAGGTGCGCGCCACCTTCTGGAAGGCTGGCGATGAGGTCGAGCCGGAGGTCCGCGGCTTTGCCGAGGACCTCTTCCGCGTGGCCACCACCCGCCAGGAACAGATCGACGTGCTGATTGTGGCCAACTCGAAGCACTGGCGGCTGGAGCGCATGCCGGCGGTGGATCGCAACCTGCTGCGCATGGCCGTGGGCGAAATGCTGGGTTTCAAGAGCACGCCCTTCGCCATCGTCATCAACGAGGCGCTGGAGATTGGCCGCCGCTTCTCGGCGCCGGAATCGATCAACTTCCTCAATGGAGTGCTGGACGCGATCGCGCGCAGCCTGATCGGCAAATAGGCGCTCTTCGTCGCGTCTACGCCAGCTTCCAGCCGATGCGCCGCGCCCGCTCCCGCGTTTGCGCCGACAGCCGGTGATTCTGTTCCATGGCGGAGAGGCCAATCCACAGGCTGGCCACCGGTTTGGCGCCGAGGGTCTTCGCCGTCAGCCGTAACGCGGTCCCTACTCCGGTAAACAGGGGGATGAAGATCCCGGGCATGCCCGACGAGGCCACCAGAACGGCCTTTCGGGTCGCCACCTTTCTCCGCAGCTTGGGCATGCCCTCGCCCCACGGCCAATAAAAGAAGCCGATCAGCCGCTCCGTAAACTTGCGAAAGATTGCGGTCACGCCGCCGAAGTTGATGGAGCTGCCCAGCACCACGGCGTCCGCCGCCTCGATCTCGGTCAGCAGCGTCTCCAGGTCGTCCTGCTGGGCGCATTCGCCGCCCTCCGGCCCCGGCGTCTGGGTGCACTGGCGGCAGTTGGTGCAGAACTCCAGATGCTGGCAGGTCAGGTAGAAGGTCTGGGTCTGCGCGCCCTTTTCCCTTGCGCCTTCCAGAATGGCCTCAACGGCGGAATCGGTCGCCCGCCCTTGCGATAGCTGCCGATGATCGCCACCACCTTCCGGTTCATAGGGGCCTCCAACACTTGCCTCCGAGATTACTACAGCCGGTACGCGCATCGCATGAACAGGGCTTCCGATGCAGCGCCGCTCCTCCCCGTCCCGTGGCTCGGAGCGCGCCCCGCGTCGAGTCGCCCTGTTATCCTTGACAGGTGATCCAGCGCGCACAAATCAGGGGATTTGCGGCCACGGCCCTGCTTCTGGCCGTGGCCCTGGCCGCTTGCCACAAAGAGGAGCAGGCGGTGGTGGGAGCGGCGAAGAATGCTGTGGACGCCGAGCATCAGGCTCAGGCCGCGGCCCAGGCCTCCGCCAGCAAGCGCGACCAGCAGCGGGCCGAGCTTGCCCGCATCCCGCTGCCCACCAAGAGCCTCTACGCGGATGTTCATGAGCCCGGCGCGTGGGCCAATCCATTCCTCTCCGTCGATGCGGACTCGCTCAACCTGCGCGTGACCATGACCGACGCCAACCCCAGCAGTCTCGGCCAGGGAACCATGCTGCGGCCTGAAGCCGCGCGGCGGCAGGAGATCCAGCTGCGCCCCGCCGACCTGGCCGAGGCGTTGGTCGCGCTGCCCCCCGGCGCATGGCAGTATGGTCGCGTGGTCGCCGTGGCCGAGTCGCCCTTGGCCAGCCGCAAGGACCGTCCCAAGGTTCGCCGCAACGTCGAAGCCGCCATCCAGCAGCTCAACGACCTGGGGCTGGTGGTCGAAGAGTGGCCCACGCGGTAGCTTCCCGCGCGCGGAAGCATGGATTGCGCATGTTGCCTTTTCGGGCAACCGCTTGCGCTCCGGTCGCTTTCTCTGCTTGAAGGCAGGCAACTGCTCTGCTAGTCTTCACCTCAAGCGGAATCCAAACTCCAGAAACGCCAAGAGGATCAAGAACCGATGGTTTCAAGCACCCCCATGGCCGCTCCGATGCGCGTCACGGTTCTTATGCCTCTGCGCGATGACTGGGCCTCGGCCGCGGAACTGATTCGCCGGCTGGATAGGACTCTTGCCGCCTATCCGTGCGTTCTGAAGGTCTTGTTAGTGGACGACGGTTCGGTTCAACCTTACAAGGCAGCGGATTTTCAATCCGGCTTTTCCGTTGTGCGATCCATACGCATACTGCGCCTGCGGCGCAACCTCGGGCACCAGCGCGCCATCGCCATCGGTCTTGTCCACACCGCGCAGGCAGCCTGGTGCGAAGCCGTTCTTGTTATGGACGCCGACGGCGAAGACACTCCCGACGGGGCATTGCAGCTGCTGCGCGAGTTTTCCGAAGTCCATCATGGCTCGAAAGCGATCTTTGCCGCACGGAGCCGCCGCACGGAATCTCTTGTTTTCAGGGTTGCATATAAGTTTTATAAGGTGCTGCACCGCCTTCTTACGGGCATCCGTGTGCGTGTGGGAAACTTCAGCATCTTCCCAGCGGCCTTCCTGAGCACGCTGGTTGTCATGTCCGAACTGTGGAATCACTATGCGGCGGCGTTTTTTCGTTCCGGGCTTCCTTTCACGACGACCCCTATTCCGCGCGGGTACAGGATTGCCGGAACATCCAGGATGAACTTCGTCTCGCTCGTCGCGCATGGAATGAGCGCCATCTCGGTGTTTGCGGATGTGGTCGGCGTGCGGCTGCTGATCGCATCCATCGCCGGGTCGCTAATGGCGGTGCTTGGCGTTCTTGCCGTGCTTATGATTCGGCTCTTCACCGATAGGGCGGTCCCGGGATGGGCTACTTATACGACCGGAACGCTGGTTGTAATCCTCATGCAGTTCGTGGCCATAGCGACGAGCTTCACCTTCACTATGCTGTCCAATCGAGCTACGCTGAATCTTGTGCCGCTCCGCGACTGCCAAGTCTATGTCCTGGACAGCTCGGAGGTCTACGGCGTTGACTGACTTCAAGTATGTCGGCGCCGAGTTGGACTTGTTCGCGGCGGTTCACAATTGGAAATCCTATTGGTCGAGGCGGATTCGGCCCTTTGTGGCCGGCGACGTGTTGGAGGTAGGCGCCGGCATTGGCTCCAATACGCCATTTCTCGATCCAGGCGGGATCGGACGATGGGTTTGTCTCGAGCCGGATGCGGGGCTCGCCGCCCAGTTGACCGCGAATCTGAAGAAAGCTGCAAGCGGGCGAACCCGCGAAACTGTTTTCGGCAGGCTCCAGGATCTTGACTCCGAGTGGGAATTCGACACCATCCTCTACATCGATGTCCTGGAACACATCGAAGAGGATCGGGAAGAGTTGGCAGATGCGGCGTCGCGAATTCGGGCCGGCGGCCGCATCATTGTTGTTTCGCCGGCCCACCAATGGCTGTTCAGCCCCTTCGACGCCGCGATTGGGCATTTCAGAAGGTACAACCGCCCCATGCTGCGCCGGATTACGCCGCCGGGCCTTCACCTCGAGCGCTTGTTCTATCTCGACTCCGCCGGGCTTGTACTCTCCAGCGCGAACCTGTTGCTGCTCCGGCAGTCCATGCCAACCAAAGCACAGCTGAGCATTTGGGATGGATTTGTCGTTCCCATCTCGCGAGTTCTCGACAGATGCCTGGTCAACTCGGTTGGAAAGTCGATCGTCGGCATTTGGCGGAGGGAGCGGGATGATCCGGGAAGCCGATAGGATTGCTCCACAGGAATACAAGGGACGATTCCTAGGACGCGGAACGAAGTTGCATGGGGCGTGATCGCGGATAGCCTGCGAGGGAGTTATGACCGAAAGGGAATCGCTTGAGACCGGACAGGCCGGGGAAACAAGCAGTAGACCCGGTTATCTGTTTACGCTGCTCATTCTTCTGCCTTTCCTCATCCTGGCGATCGTTCATCTAAAGACATCGTTTCAATTGGTTCTTGTGCGCAACGATGTTGATTACCCCGAAGGGGCATCCGTCTACGCATTCTTAACGGCCTTGCGAATGGGCAAGCTTTATTCCTCGCCGTTCGATTTCCCCTTCAACGCGCAGATTTACGGGCCGGTCTTTTATCTTGTCGGGGTAGGCTTCGCCAAAGTGGCGCATGGCGACCCGATGCTGACAGCGCGACTTTTCAGGCTGCTTTCCTTCCTGTCCTTTCTCGGCTCAGCGGCAATTGTCGGATGCCTGTCCTGGAAGCTGGAAAGGAAAAGGCGTTGGGCGGCTGTCTCCATCGTCTTGGGTCTTGCTTCTGCTTGGATATTGCCATTATCCGCGTGCGCCAGGCCGGACGAGCTGTCCATCGTCCTCATTCTCGCCGCACTCGCCGTTTATCAGTCGGCGCAGGGAAGAAGCCGGCTTGTCCTTTGGGCTGGCGTTTTGGGCTCGCTCTCTTGCCTGACAAAACAGAATACCGTACCCGTGCTCCTTGCCTTGATCGTGGACACCCTGATGGCCAGAAGATTCCGCAACAGCGCCGCGCTGATTGCCGGAAGCGTACCGATTCCAGCCCTCTTTCTGTTCACGTTGTGGCTACGGCATGAGCCATTCCAGGCCAACTTTCTTATCTTGCGAGATTCACTTTACGATTGGCATGCGGGCCTTTTGATGGCTATCAATCTTATGCGCACCAATCAGATAGCGATTGTCCCAATTTCACTGGCTGCATTGGGGACCGGATTGAGATGGAGAAAGGAGAAATACCGAGCCGTTCTGATTGCTGCCGGCTTTGGATGCATCTCGAATTTGGTTGCACTGGGGAACATCGGAGGGGCTGGGAATTATCTCATTCTTCCCTGGATGCTGATGATTCTGCTGGTGCCGGCGGGTTTAGCCGGAATCGACCAATGGACGCGGCTCTCCATGCCGGTTTCCTTGGGGCTGACACTGCTCGGCGGGCTCCTGCTGATGCATCAGAGGAATCTTTTCTTTCAGGATGTCCCCGCCGATCTCGACACACGCAACGTCGAGGACCTGAAGATACTGTCAGGCTGGCCCTATCTGGAAATGCGCAGCCGCCAGCCGCAACTCCTCGACCCCTTTCTGTATCGCGTACTTTCTTTGCGGAATGTTTGGTCTTTTGCTCCCATCATCGAGCAAATCGACAGAGAGGAGTTTGACCTTATCATGGTTGCGGGCAGCGATGGCCCAGGCGATTCGGAGTTCGAGGTCAAGAGCATTCGCGGGGTGTCGGGCTGGGGAGCCGATACGTTAGGTCCAATGGCGAGTCATTATCGAGTGCTTTGCGCAATTCCGAATGTCGTTGTGCTCGTGCCGCGCGATCGCCCCAACAGCTTGGAGAACAAGGATATTGCTCGCATCTTCGGGCAACCGTGCCTTGCGACAGGCCGGACACCGCAACTGGCGCCCGGGGTGCGTTAATGCTATTGCGGATTCTGGTATTCATTCCGTGTTCCCAACGTTTGCCGGCGATGCAGTCACTCCTCATACTGCCCGTCCGCGCCCGCCCATGGAAGGACGCGCTACCATTTCACGGTGGGCACTTCACCTTTTTCCGGCCTCATCGACCAGCCTCCGCTGGACCATCAGCGCTTCAACGCGCACCGCGAACTGGAAGCCACGCTCAAGGCAACAATGCGCGGCGACGTTCGCTTCGATATGGGTTCCCGCGCTCTCTATGCCGCCGACTCCTCCAACTACCGCCAGCTCCCGATCGGTGTGGTCCTGCCCAGGGACGCTGCCGACGTGGAGGCTGCTCTGGCCGCTTGCAGGGCCGCCGGAGCTGCCGTCCTGCCTCGCGGAGCGGGGACCAGCCTGGCCGGCCAGTGCGCCAATGTGGCTGTGGTCTTCGATTTCTCCCGGTACATGCACCGGCTCGGCTCCATCGACCCGGCTGCCAAACTGGCTCGCGTCGAACCGGGCATCGTCCTGGACCGGTTGCGCGAGGCCGCCGAACTTCACCACCTGACCTACGCCCCCGACCCGGCGACGCACAGCCGCTGCACGCTGGGCGGCATGATCGGCAACAACAGTTGCGGCATCCACGGCCTGCTGGGCGGCAAGGTGGCCGACAACGTCGAATCGCTCGACATCGTGCTCTACGACGGCACGCGCATGACCGTCGGCCGCACCAGCCCCAAACAGCTCGAAGCCGCGATCCGCTCCGGCGGGAGGGCCGGCCGGATCTACGCCGGACTCGCCGGCCTGCGCGACCGCTATGCAAGCCTCATCCGGGAGAGGTTTCCGCGCATTCCCCGCCGCGTCTCCGGTTACAACCTCGATGAACTGCTCGAAGAGAACGGCTTCCAAGTGGCCCGCGCTCTGGTGGGGAGCGAGGGCACCTGCGTTACCGTCGTTTCCGCCACGCTGAACCTGACCGCCAGCCCGCCCTTCCGCGTGCTGACCGCGCTTGCCTTCGACGACGCTTTTCTGGCCGCCGACGCTGTGCCGCGCGCGATGGAGCACGGGCCCATCGGTTTGGAAGGCTTCGACGGCATGCTGGTCGATTTCATGCGCCGCAAGCGCCTCGCTGTCGACGATGTTGCGCTGCTCCCGCCCAGCGGCGGCTTTCTGCTGGTCGAGATGGGAGCTGGGGTAGCCGCTGAGGCCCAAGCTAAGGCTGAAGCTCTGATCCGCTCCGCACAGAGTTGGCCGCATGCGCCGACGGCCCGCATCTACTCGCCCGCCGAGGCCGCTCGCGTGTGGCACGTCCGCGAGTCCGCGCTCGGCGCCATGGTCTTCGTTCCGGGTGAGCCTGACCGCTTCGAAGGGTGGGAAGACGCCGCCGTCCCGCCCGCCCAGCTGGGCGCGTATCTCCGCGGCATCTCCGCGCTGATGGCCGAATACGGATACCGCAGCCCGCTCTACGGCCACTACGGCCAGGGCTGCGTCCACATGCGCGTCAACTTCGACTTCCGCAGCGTCGAAGGCCTGCGCCGCTACCGCGAGTTCATCGAGCGCGCCGCCGATCTGGTGCTCACTTTCGGCGGATCTCTCAGCGGCGAACATGGCGACGGCCAATCGCGCGCCGCGCTGCTGCCCAAAATGTTCGGACCGGAGCTGATGGGCGCCTTTCGCGAGTTCAAGGCTCTGTGGGACCCGGACAACCGCATGAATCCCGGCAAGCTGGTGGATGCGGTCCGCGTCTACGATCCCCTGGAGAATCTCCGTCACGGCCTGCCAGCCGTTCAAGACCTTTCGCCGCAACTCCCAAAGGCGGAGTTTGCCTTCGCCGCCGATGGCGGCTCGCTGGAGCGCGCCACCGAGCGCTGCGTGGGAGTGGGCGCATGCCGCAATACCGTGGGAGGCGTCATGTGCCCCAGCTTCCGCGCGACCGGCGAGGAGCGGGACTCCACTCGCGGCCGCGCGCGCCTGCTGTGGGAGATGCTGGCCGGCGCCTTGCGGGACGAGGGTTTCCAAAGCCAGGCTGTCCACGAGGCGCTCGACCTCTGCCTCAGTTGCAAGGCCTGCAAATCCGAATGCCCGGTGCAGGTCGATATGGCCGCCTACAAGTCGGAGTTCCTGGCGCAGCGCTACAAGGGCCGCCTTCATCCCCTGCACCATTACCTCTTCGGTTTTGCCGACCGGTTGGCGCGCTGGGGTTCGCTCGCCCCGGCGCTGACCAACGCACTGCTTACAGGCCCCCTCACCAGTTCGCTCATCAAGCGGATGGTGGGCGTGGCGCAGCAAAGACAGCTTCCGCGCCTGGCGCCGCGCAGTTACCAGCGTGATCGCGCCGTTTCGTTGAAGGGTACGGGCTTCAGCCCGTACGTTGATTCGACCCGGAAGCCGGGGGCATCAGCCCCCGCGCGAAGGCCCGCCCCGCAGCAGGTGCTGCTCTGGCCGGATACCTGGAACAACTACTACCACCCGCAAACCCTTGCCGCAGCGGAGTCGGTCCTCACACAGGCAGGCTTCCGGGTCGAAACCCCGCGCGGACACATCTGCTGCGGGCGCCCGCTCTACGACTTCGGCCTGCTGGGCGCCGCCCGCGGCTATCTTGCCAAAGTCCTCGACCGCATGGCTCCGGAAATCGATGCGGGCCTGCCCTTCATTTTTCTGGAGCCAAGCTGTGCCAGCGTTTTCAAGGACGAACTGCTCGAACTCTTTCCAAACGACGCGTGCGCGCAACGCCTGAGCCGGCAGGTCTGGCTGCTGGCCGACTGGCTGGGCGCCAAAGCCCCGGAGTGGACTGCGGGCCGGCTCCAGGGCGCCCATATCCTGCTGCACGGCCACTGCCACCACAAGGCGGTCTTCGGCGGTCCGGCCAGCGAGATGGCGCTGCTTCGCCAGGCGGGAGCCACCGTTGAACTCATCCAGGCAGGCTGCTGCGGCATGGCCGGCCCCTTTGGCATCGAAGCGGACAAGTTCGAAGTTTCCAAGACCATCGCCAACGATGGGCTGCTGCCGGCCGTCCGGAAGGCTGGTCCCATGACGCTGATCGTCGCCGACGGCTTCAGTTGCCGTGAGCAGATCGCCCAGCTCTCCAGCCGCGAAGCCATGCACTTTGCCGAGGTCCTGGCCCAGACCCGAGGTTCTGCCCAATGAGAAGATCGAAGCTCAACCCTCGACCCAACAGGGAACAGACGTTCGCATCGTGAATTGTCCTGGAAAGGCGGCAAAAACAATCGGCGCGCGCAAGGAATTTGCTGTATTGTGTTGATGAGGGGTCGCTTAGCCGCTTCCATGGGAAGCATCTGCAACTTCAGGTCAAGAAAATGCGTCCAAACGGAGAGGACGCCGCGGCGTTTCGCTTCGATCTGAAGTGCGCGCCGGCCCTTGAACGGCCGGTTTCCTGGGGAATTGGCGGTTCTCGCTTCGGACGCCGCAATAGGATCGCGATTTGCGGCATACTAGGGAATTCTGATAGGCTCAGGCATTCTTAAGGCTGAGCAGAAGGAGACGGTCCGTCATGGCAGAGGAAAGCAAGGTACATCATTTGGGATGGTTCTTGGCGGGGTTGGGCGTGGGCGCCCTGGTGGGAATTCTGTATGCCCCCAAGAGCGGTCGCGAGATGCGCGAGAAGATCGCCAGCGGAACGCGCGAGGGAGTGGAATTCGCGCGCGCGCGCAGCCAGCAGGTTGCTGAGAAGGTAGGCGTTTTGGTGGACAAGGGCAAGGAGCAGGCAGGCGGCTTTGTCGATCGCGGCCGGGCGCAGTGGGAAGAGTTTGTGGAGCGTGGCAAGAATCTCGTCACGGACCAGACCACCAGGGTGAGCGCAGCGGTGGATGCGGGACGCGAGGCCTATCGGAACACGGTCGGCCCAGTCGATCCGGAGCATCTCTGAGCAGTCAGTTTTCCCGGAATCCGTTCCGGCGCGGGCTCATTTTTTTCGATCGTCTGCTCTGGGGTTGAGCGCGCAAGGGAGTGAACGCGGTGTGCGCAGGCTCCGGGCAAAACGCTCCCAGCTGCCCTGGGGAGCGCAGGAAGAGCATCGTTGGTAGTCCGCAGAAGATCTGCGCGAGATCGTTCCCATGCCAAAGTTGGACAATGAAACCATCGAGCTAATCTGCATCGCCGTCACTGCTTTGGCCGTGTTGCTGCAGGCAGTCGTTCTGTTTGCAGTCTATTTGGCCATGCGCAAGGCAATCGGCTCCGTGCGCGAGGAGGTCGAGGATCTGCGTACCTCGCTGATGCCCATGGTCGACAACTCGCGGGAGCTTATTGACAACAGCCGCGTGCTCGTCGACAACACACGGCGGCTTTTCGCCCGCCTGGCTCCCAAGGCCGAAGCGACTGCCAGTGACGTGGCCAGGGTGGCGCACGGCTTGCGGGAGCAGACCGAGGAGCTGGAATCTGCGGCGCAGGAGATCCTTGCGCGAGTGCGCGTCCAGGCGAGCCGGGTGGACGCCATGACCACTAGCGGTTTGGATGCTCTCGATCGGGCGGGCAGTTATGTGGCCGAAACCGTCAGCAAGCCGGTCAGGCAGCTTTCCGGTCTGGTGGCCGCGGCCAAGGCAATCATCGATACGCTGCGCGCCCCGGTGCGCGAGCCCCGGCATGTACGCCTTCCCGGCGGCGAGGGCGAATAGAGATACGCCAGCATTACGCCAAAGCAGAACGTCCAGCCTCTGATGGGCGAGTCTTTAGACTCGCTGGAGGAATCGGTATCTCTACACTGCGAGTTACTGAGCCTGCCTCACTTTCACCGTGGCGGTCAGCTTGATGTCGGTCGACGATTCCCCGACCATGACCTGAACTGGCTCGGCTTCGACACGGAATCCCGGGAGTTTCCCGTCCCACCAGCCAAGCGTCGCGGCTCGCAGCGGAATTTGCACGGTTCTCGTTTCATGGGCCTGAACCGTGATCCGCTGAAAGCCTCTCAGCTCTTCGCGCGGGCGCTCCACCTTCGAGCGCAGATGCTTTACGTAGAGCTGGACCACCTCGTCACCCGCGCGGCTGCCGGTATTGGTCACGTCGACGCTGACCGTGACCGTGCCATCCTTGGTCATTTCCGGGGAGCTGGTGCGCAGATTGGAGTATTGGAAGGTCGTGTAGCTCAGGCCATAGCCGAAGGGATAAAGAGGCTCTCCCTTGAAGTACATGTAGGTACGGCCGTCGCGGATGTTGTAATCCATCATCGGGGGCAACTGATCGAGAGACTTCGGCCAGGTTTCCACTAGGCGTCCGCCGGGGTTGTACTCCCCGAAAAGAACCTTCGCGAGAGCCGTGCCCTCGTCCTGCGAGGCGTGGGCCATGTGCAGGATAGCGGGAACATTGTCCTCGGTCCAGTTGATGGCGAACGGGAAGCTGGAAACCAGGATGACGACGGTCTTGGGATTGACGGCGTATACCTGCTTCACCAACTGCTCCTGGTCGAGAGTGATGCTCTCGCGATCGCGTCCTTCGCGTCCGTCGCCGGGCGACGTGCAGGGGAGCGTCACGCCTCCTCCTTCGGCGGTGACAATCCAGTCGTGCCTCATGTCCGGCCCGCAGGTCGGGTCGTTGCCGACGATGACGACCGCGACATCGGAGGCCTTGGCCGCGTCGACTGCGGCATTGCCAAGCTCACTGGCGGCGTAGTTGACCTTGACGCCGGCGCCAACCTCATCCTTGATCCCCTGGAGCGGCGTAACGGCATAGGGAGGCGTGCCTCCGTACCAGTCCCAGTGGACGGAGTCGGCCAGCGGACCGATGACGGCGATGGACTTGATGGAATCCTTGCTGAGAGGCAGAAAGGCATGGTTGTTCTTGAGCAGCACCACCGATTCGAGCGCCATCTGTCTTGAGACTGCCCGATCCCTGTCGGTATTCCAAGGCTCGGGCGAATCCTTGATATTCGTGTACGGAACCATCTCCGGCGGGTCCAGCAACCCCAGGCGGATCGAAACTTCGAACTTGGGGCGGAGCAGCGCGTCAATCTCCGCCTCGGTGACGGAACCATCCTTCACGGCAGCCTTTGTTTCATCCAGATACCTGTCGAGAAACTGGTTGATGCCGGCCTTGAGACACGCAACCACGGCATCCTTCTGCGTGGGAAAGAGCTTGCGGGGATTGACAAGGAGCGTGACCGCTCCTCCATCGCTCGAAATCACATCCACTCCCCATTGCTCCCGGACAATGCTCCTGAGGATGGGATTGACGGCCATGGGGGTGCCGTTCCAGGCGTTGTAAGAAGCCATGACGGCCTTGGCGCCTCCTTCTGTGAAGCCCATCCGGAAGGGCACGGAATAGTACTCCCAGAACAGGCGCTGGCCGAAGTCGGAGGACGAACTGTTGCGGTGATCCTCGTAGCTGTTGGCCAGGAAATGCTTGAGCAGGGCCGCCGTCTGCCAGTACTTCGGGTCGTCCCCTTGAAGGCCTTTGATGAAGGCGACAGCCATGGTTCCGTTGAAAAACGGATCCTCCCCGTACACCTCTTCGCTGCGGCCCCAGCGCGGATCGCGCGCCAGGTCGGACTGCGGTCCCCACAGCATCAGCATCTGACGGTCATACTTCGCGGTTTGAGTGATGAATCGGGCCTCATAGCCCTCCACACCCGCGGCCTGGCGAACCAGCTCGGGATCCCACGATTCACCCATGCCCGGGGGCTGGGGAAACTGAGTGGTGGTAATCGGCAGGCGCTTGCCCCTGGCTTCGCGCTGGACCAATCCGTGGATGCCTTCGGAGGCGCCATAGCTCATGACGCCAAGCCGGGGCACGCCGGTGTTTGTTCCGAGGCAGTTGATCTTCTCGTCAACGGTCATCAGCGAAAGCAGGTTGTCGATCCTCTTCTCCATGGGCAGCGCCGGATCGTTGAACGGATAGCGGGATTGCTGCGCCAGCGCCGGGGCGAACCCGGAAACCAAAAGACAGAGCAAGGAAACGAGGTGCTTCTTCATCATGGTGAACACCGTGTAGCTTTCTCAGCAAAGGGCCGGGCGTGGCTGTGTCTAGCCCAGCGGGCTTGTGGTTTGCAAACGCGGCAAAGCCGCTACGTTCGCATTCGTTCGATCCAGGCCGGCGACGCGACTCGGAATCGCTCCGTCGCTTTGGCCAGAGTGTTGTCTGCGGATGCTTGCGCTGCACGCGCCTCTGTCAGCGTGACGGCGCGCCGGTCAAGTTCACGTGCAAGAATACAGGAATTCGCCCGCGTTTTGCCGTTTTGCCAACTGCCAGCCTCAGGATCGCCGCAACACCCAGTTGCAAAACCCAACGCGCCGCGCCCGTCGCCTTGCACGCCCGCACTACAATGTGTACTTGCTTCCCGAAGCCCAACGCGACCGCCTGGACGTGGTGCTGGTCTCGCCGCGCAATCCGCTCAATATCGGAGCGGCGGCGCGGGCCATGGCCAACTTCGGTTTCCGGAGGCTGGCGGTCGTGGCTCCGCACGCTCCGCCCTGGCGCGAGGCCCGCTCGGCCGTGGGCGCGCCGGAGCTGCTGGCCTTCGCGGCGGAAACAGAGACGCTGGCTGAGGCCGTGGCCAGTTGCACGCTGGTGGCGGGGACAGGATCCCTGACCTATCGCAGGCCGGAGCAGCCCGTGGTTCCGCTGCCCGGACTGGGACCGCTCGTCGAGCGGGAGCTGGCCCGCGGCGGCCGCTTGGCGCTGGTCTTTGGATCGGAAAAGCATGGGCTGACCCGCGACGACCTTTCCCATTGCCACCTGCTGGTTGAGATCCCCACCGATCCAAGGCAGCCCTCGATGAACCTGGGCCAGGCCGTGGCGGTGTGCCTTTATGAGCTGGCGGCGCGGCCATCTGCCGCCGCGAACTGCGCGCCCAAATCGGCGGCTGCGAACGCGGAAACGGCAGATCTGCCCGCGGCGCCTTCCCGCAGCCTCGATCGGCTGGCTGCGGTGGTTGAGGAGACCATGATCGCGGCCGGCTACTCGCCCGCGTCGATGCAGGCTGCCAACCGCCACGACCTGCGCCTGCTGCTGCGCCGCCTGGCCCCCACAGAGCGCGACTCGCGGCGGATCATGGGCCTTTTCCGGCGTATTCTCTGGCGACTGAGGTGTGCTGAGAAGGGACGCTGAGCGCGCCTGCGATGCGTGCTGTCCCACCCTAGCCGCAACAAGAAAGACGCAGCGAGGGTGGGGCACCGGGGTTTTTCCACGCCGGCCGAAGAATTCTGTTGACACGAGCGCTCTAATAGGCATATATCTAATAGGCATATGGCGAAGCGCTCAAGTTCAAGCATGGAAATCCTCCTCGGCCTGCTCACCATCGAACCCATGTCGGGCTACGACCTGGGGCAGACCATCCGCGGATCGGTCGGTTTCTTTTGGAACGAGAGCTACGGGCAGATCTATCCCAATCTGAAGAGGCTGGCCGTCGCCGGCTTTTTGACCTCCAAAACGGAGCGCCAAAAGGGCAAGCCGGACAGGCGCATCTACTCGATCACGAAACAGGGACGGGAGCGATTGGCCGCGTGGCTGGCAGTCGAGCCGCAGTCGGAGGTTCCGCGCAACGAATTGCTGCTGAAGCTCTTCTTCGGCGCGCAGGTTTCCGCGGACGTTCCCATTGGATTTGTGGAGCGGATGGTGAAAAGAGAGAGCGCGCTGCTCAAGCAATTCAAGCGGATCGAACGTGAGGACATCGGTCAAAACCAGCATTATCCCGATGCGCCTTGCTGGAAGATGACAGCGCGATTCGGGCAGTTGGAACTGGAAGCGCATCTGCGCTGGGGCGAGGAAACACTGGCGGCGTTGCGCAAGATCGCAAAGAAACAGAAGAGTCATGGAGAGGCAAAAAAGGAGAAGAGTCATGCGGGAAAATGAAGTTGTCGCAGCACCCGGTATGGCAGCGCGCCAGGTACAGCCGCAGATCGCTTCGTGGCGGCATTTTATCGGCTTCCTGTTAATCCTGGCGGGCGTGGCGGCAATGGGCTTTCTTGCCCAGCACGCGCCTGCGCGCAGCGGAGCGGCAGCCGGCGATCTCGGCAAGCACAGCCAGGCCATTCCCATCTATCTCGTCGCAATCTTCATGGACTGGGCACTGTTGTACTACTGCTGGGTCGGCGTGCATCGCCGGGGCGGCAATGTGAGTGCGCTGTCGGGCGGGCGCTGGACGTCGTGGAAGAGCGTCGCCGTGGACCTGAGCATCGCGCTGCCCTTCTGGGTGCTTTGGGAGGGCGCAGCCTACGGCGTGCATTGGCTGCTGGGACCAAGCAGCGCGAAGACTGTGGACAGCCTGCTGCCGCAGAGCCTGCTTGAAGTCCTGATCTGGATCGGAACCGCGATCACCGCCGGCATCTGCGAAGAGATGGCATTCCGCGGCTACCTTCAGCGCCAGATCCAGGCATTGAGCGGCAGCGTAGTGGCGGCCGTGCTGGGGCAGGCACTGGTCTTTGGCCTGGGACACAGCTATCAGGGCTGGAAGAATACGGTCGTGATCATGGTGCTGGGAGTTATGTTTGGAGCGCTCGCTGCGTGGCGCAAGAACCTGCGCGCCAACATCGTCGTCCATGCGTGGGCCGACACCTGGGAGGGCTGGCTCAAGTTTGTAATTCTCAGGTAGACAAATCGAAACCTTGAACAACCAACCACCGGTGGCTTGACCGAGGAATTGTTTCTTGTTGGGAACTTCCGATTCGCCGCCGGCGTAGAACTGAAAGAGAGGATGATTCCGATGAACCGTCGTTCCTTCCTCGCACTCGGCGCTGCCGCGGCGGCCGCCCCCTCGCTGGCGCAGGCTCCGGCCGCGCCGATTGAGGCGCAAAAGGCCGCGCCAGCATCGCCGTTCACCGACCCGGACTTCGGCTTTACCGCCCAGATAACCCTGGGTCACTGCTATCAGCGCGCCGGGGACCCAGGAAAGCTACTTGCAATTGTCTCTCAGATCAAGGCCGGAGACTTCGAGTCCGCCTGGTCGGCGTATCATCAGGCGGGCGTTGACTTGCGCACGCTGGCCGAGCCGGCGGCGGCCAAGGGGCGCGGGGTAAGCGCGCGGGAGGCATATCTTGCGGCCGCCAGTTACCTTAGCGCCGGACTGCGCTTCCTCGATGGCACGGACAATCCCGAGCGCATGTTTCCGTGTTGGCAGGAGTATGCCGCCTGCTGGTCCGCCGCGGCTGCATTGTTCGATCCGCCCATCGAGCGGCTGGAGATCCCCTACGAGGGCGGCAGCCTGACTGGATGGTTCCTGCGCGTTGACAACTCGCATCGGCGCAGGCCGCTGGTGGTGCTGAACACCGGCGCCGACGGCCTGGAAGTGAGCAGTTATGTCGAGGGCGGCGCCGGCGCGCTGGCGCGCGGGTACAATTGCCTGATCTTCAACGGTCCGGGCCAGGGCGATTCGCTGTGGACGCGGAAGCTATACTTCCGCCCCGATTGGGAGAAGGTGATCACGCCGGTCGTCGACGCCATGCTGCGCCGCCGCGAGGTCGATCCCAAACGCATCGCGCTGGTGGGCATCAGCCAGGGCGGATACTGGGTGCCGCGAGCGCTGGCATTCGAACACCGCATCGCCGCCGGAGTAGCCGATCCGGGCGTGTGGGATGTCTCCGAGCCTTGGCTGAGTCACCTGCCTCCGTTCGTTCGCAGCGTGCTCGACGGCAACGACAAGAGCCGGTTCGACCAGATGATTCAGATGGGCGCCGCATCCAATCCAAGGACCAGAATGACGTTGAGTTTTCGCATGCGCCCGTATGGATTCACTTCATACCACGAGGCTTTTCAGGCTGTGCAGGCATACAATCTCGCCGATGCCGCCGGGCGCATCCGCTGCCCCATGCTGATCACGAGCCCCGAAGGCGAGCAGTTCTCCCCTGGGCAGGCGCAAAAGCTCTTCGACGCGCTGACTTGCCCCAAAGCCATGGTCCGCTTTACGCGCGAGCAAGGCGCGGATCAGCACTGCGAGGTTGCCGCGCCGGGGTACAGGGATTACTGCATTTACAACTGGCTTGACGAAACGCTGGCGTGAGATCCGTGCGGGCGGAAGCGCCGTCGAGCAGCGCCCGATCAGGAGGGCGGTTGGGCGCAGCCGGCCCGCGCGCCGTGCCGGTAAGTTTTATCTCGCGGTAGCGATTTATCGCTGTGTTTCAAACCAACTCGGATCGCCCAGGACTACCGAGGTTTCGACCTGGCGATCGGGAATGGTCCAATACTTCCTGAGCAGCCGTTCGGTCTCCGCGCGGCCCACGAACTGAAAGCCGTGTCGCTCATAAAAGCGAATCGCCCAGACGGCGTCCGTCCAAGTGCCGACCAGCAAAGGACCGCTCGCCAGCCCCCGCAGATGAGCGAGCAGCCGTCCTCCAATCCCCTGATTCTGGCGGCTGGCGCGCACATAGGCGTGGCGGATGAGGGTCACATCCCGAACCTGCTGAAGGCCCATCACGCCTTCCAGAGTCCCGGCCTCTTCCCAGCCCCAGAAGACCACGCCATCGCCGATCTCGTGACGCAGTTCGTCGACGGACATATAAGGCTCCGCCCAGCGATCCGCGGGGATGATGCCCTTGTAGGCCTGGGCGGCGTCGTTGACGATGGCCCAGATGGCCTCGAAATCGCGCTGGTCGCAGCATCGAATCATGCCGGCTTCCCTTTGCTGTGAGAGATTCGGAAGTTCCATTGTAATCGGGACGCCGACCTTCCATGTCGATGAATATCCAATTTGCTCCGGCGCCTCTTCAAAGGCTACGGACAGGTGTGGACGCTCCGACGGGTACAAATTATCTGCAAGGTTTTGAAAATAAAAAAGGGGGGTGGGGGTATTAATTAAATGGTAATGGGGGGAAGGCGCAGACCGGGCAGATCCCTGAGATCGATCCGGAAGCGCGGACGCAACTTCGACTCCTGAGGCGACTTCTTTCATGAGTTTCTCTATCCTCATGGTGCGCCTCCGGGGCGTAATGTTGTGCAAGGGGCAGGGGAAGAGTTGTGGTTTCCCAGGCCCCCAAAGCGGGATCTGGGGCGCCCGGGGTGCGCCACGCGCGGCCAGCGCCTCCAACTCGCCCGCCTCGGCCTCGTTCAGCTTCGTGCCCACTTGCCGCACACGGTACCGCGCTCGCTTCGCCGCTTCCGCGACAAGGTTTTTCTCATCCAACAGCGCCATCCCTCCAGCCCTCCCAACAGCTGCGTTTACGCGAGTTATCGCGGGTTTCCCCTAGGAAACCCGCAGCGCGCTATCTATCGGACGATGGAAGAGTTGCTTCCGAAGCAGAGCAGGTTTCCCCGCAGTTACCCTCCGAGGAGTGGGGTGTCGCAGATACACCCGACGCGTTAGCGGCGTGCTCTTCGCTGGCCGTGCCGATGCTGCCGATGGAAGCCCCAGACGCAAACAGGCCGCCCCGGAGGACGGCTGGCAGTTGGAGCGGTACAGCGGCTCATTGATGGCTTGGCGGAGTAAGTATCCACCGGCAGAGCCGGTGGCTTTACGGTTGCTGGCCCCTCAAAGGGGCCTGATCGCAACCGTTGAAAAGCAAAAGCAAGAACAAAAGCAAAAGCCCGATCATCATTCGGCGTGCGACTGCATCGACAGGAGCCGACCTAAAAACCGACTCCCGTAAATGTCAAACTGCTGCTGCCACCCCGGCAGAGCCGGGGGAACTCCCGTTACATTAGGATGGTCCGACTCGCGCAGTAGAGTGTCCGCAGCCGGAACACTCGTAGCTCTTCCATTAGCTGGCGCGTCAAAACGGGCAGAGACAAGCTCGGTGATTTCGATCTCGTACCCTGCGCAAAACTCTCCGAAACACTGTCCTTCCTTAGCAACGCGGAAGATGCCCAGGTAAACGACTTCGACCGGCTGAAACTCGTCCTTTTTTGCTGCTGATCGAAGCACTTTCGCAACGCTCTTTTCGGCTCTATAACCCGGAGACCGCCGGAGGCTCGCCTGAGTTTTCGAACAGCCGCGATCCATGAGGATGAAACCATGAATCTCCATTCGATATAACCCGCGAATCATGATCTCTTTGCCGTCATACCTGGCTGCATTTGCGATAACGGCACAGAGAGGTATTGCCTGCGCCGAAGGAGTGTCCTTCGCCTGCTGCGTTGGAGCAGGCGGAGCAAGGCACATCAGGACGAAAACCAGAATGATTGCAAGCTGTTTCATTTTTGAGGGTACTCCGCGGGATCCCATACTAGCATCTCAGGATTGTTATCTTCTGGATCAGGCGGGTGGCGCGCCCTAAGCTTCTCCGACTGCTAGCTTCCCACAAATGTAGGTGCCCCATCCTTCGCCTCTTTTCTGGCGAAGGGTGGGACGCACAACAGTCGGCCCGCTTCAGCCTCGCGCCGCCACGCCGTCCCGAGTCGGGGGAAGTGTTTCTTTGCTTTACATCCCCTTTTATAAAACCCGCCTTTGAAAGGATCACGGAGACCAGGGCCACCAGCCCGATCCTGCGATCTTGCGACGGGACCACCAAAGGAACACTACCAGAGCAACTTGCAGCGCAACCATCGCCACGAGTATTGTCCAGTCGCTGGCGCTGGGCTGAGCCGTCTTAAACGATTGCTCAGCAGTCGCACCTGTTTCCATCGGAGGCCCATGCATCCACAACTCCAATGCGGCCAGCGCTTCACAAAAAGTGATGAGGGCCAGAAGAACCTTTACGGCGAGTCGAACTAGACGCATCTCTCCTCCTCTTCATTGTTGAGGGTTGGCGGGTGGCGCGCCCTAAGTTTTTCCGACTGCTGGCTTCCCACAAATGTGGGTGGGCGGATTCAAGGTGCAAGTGCAACATTTCCCAAACAGGAGATAGTTGCATATGGCGAAGAGCTACCAGCACCTTGATCTTCAGGAACGTGCTTTGATTGAGACCCAGTTGGCGTTTGGCA